>FWWM01000144.1_pt1 | contig 234175 bp, 206 predicted proteins | sample 2228351 | NCBI WGS metagenome assembly FWWM01 (sample SAMEA103939774, study PRJEB20133) | metagenome
AGGAATTGGGAAATCTCCTGAGCATTCCCAATGCGCGCAACATAGCTGCCGTGGGCCCCATGCTGCTAGGAGCTGTGGCACATGGGGACAGAAGGCTTATTCTGGCCGGCATGGAATTCAGCTCTTTGGGCGCCCTTAGGCCCTGGTGGAGAATAAGTGGGGAGTATCCTACCCAGGGTCAGGTGATACTGGGAGCAGAGGCTGCAAGAATAATGGGTTTGAAGCCGGGGGAGGAATGGTACACTGCGGGATCCAGATGGAAGATCTCTGGGGTCCTTGAGCCCACCGGGTCCCAGGAGGATCTGATGGCTTTCGCCCCTCTCTCAGAGGTTCAATCGGCCCTTGGAAAAGAGGGGAAAATAAGCATGGTGGAGGTGGCGGCCCTTTGCGCGGGATGTCCCATAGAAGAGATGGTGGCCCAGATTTCAAAGGTGCTGCCAGGGGCTAAAGTGCAGGCCATTAAACAGGTGGTGGAGGGTCGCATTGAAGCCATGAAACAAATGGAAAGGGTGGCCATGGGTCTTTCGGGGCTCGTGCTTTTGGTGGGATCCCTGGTGGTGTTTGTCACCATGATGGCCAGTGTGAGAGAGCGCACATCAGAGATAGGAGTTCTGGGTGCCATTGGATTTCCCAAGAAACAGATCGCAAAACTGATTCTCACGGAAGCAGGAGTCCTCTCTTTCTTGGCGGGAATTCTGGGATATGGCGTTGGCATGCTTTCGGCCAAGGTGGCCTTGCCATTTTTCTCAGAAGGGCACTCCCACAGCGCAGCTGATCTTCTTTTCCAGCCGGAGCTGGCCTTGGGGGCTGTGGCCCTTTCAACTGGCTTGGGGCTTCTGGCCAGCCTTTACCCTGCCTTGGCCGCATCCAGATTGGATCCTGCGGAGGCCATTCGTAGCCACTAGGCAACATGATTCCATAGAAGCGCAAAGTCAGGTTTGTATCGAGGATATGAGTGAATGACTTGATTCATGCTTAAAAGCAAACTGGTTGGGGATTTCAGACCCCACCCTGGTTCGAGAGTGATTACCTGGAGGTGCTGTGGGGTTTCGGGCATAGCCTCCCCAATGAAGGGGCTACAAAGGCAATCCAGGCTGGGAATTGGGAGGATTGACATGTGCTTGATAAAAGCTGAGGGAATCGTCAAGAGATATGGCCATGGGCCTGGTATGGTGGAAGCCTTAAGAGGCATTGATCTAGAAGTTCCCGAGGGGGATTGGCTGGCTATAATGGGGCGCTCAGGCTCAGGGAAATCAACGCTTCTGACCGTGTTGGGAGGCTTGAACTCTCCAAGTGGAGGCAATTATTGGGTGGAGGATGTAAAACTCTATTGTCTGCCCCTCCAGCAGCAAGCCGAGTTCAGAAGGGAGAAGATGGGGTTCGTATTCCAAAGCTTCCAGCTTCTGGACTATCTTTCAGCCGTGGAAAATGTAATGCTACCTTTGGTGAACAGCCCCATGCCTTCCCGCCGAAAAAAGCAACTGGCCAGGGAGGCCTTGGAAAAGGTGGGCCTGTACCACAAGGGATCAAGACTGCCTGCCCAGCTCTCAGGAGGAGAACAGCAGAGAGTGGCCATTGCAAGGGCCATAGTGAACCGTCCAGTGCTTCTTCTTGCGGACGAGCCCACAGGCAATTTGGATTCAGCCACTGCCGAGCAAGTCATGGAGCTCTTCGGGGATCTGAACAGGCAGGGAATGACAATAGTGATGGTCACACACAGTGAGCAGTGGGCAGCCATGGCCAAAAGGATCACAAGAATATGTGATGGTCGCGTGACGGGAAATTAGTTGGTGGACCCCAAACTCCTTGGGGAGCCTGTTTCACGAGTCTCAATGATGAGGGAGGATGAAATGAAACGTGCTGTTCTATGGGGCCTGATCTTACTGGGAGGGCTCTTTTTTTGGATGTGGCTTCGAGGGGGATTGGTGAACTCAGGGCTCAGAAGTCCCCGAGAGCTCTTCCCTTTGGCACATCGCCAATCAGCCCCTGAGATCCTGGTCAGGGATTTGGGCGGTGCAACGGCCAGCATCCCAGGGCAGCTCCGAGGGCCTGCATTGGTGGTTTTCTGGGCCAGTTGGTGACCGGCTTGCAGGAGGGAGTTGCCTTCCTGGGAAAAGCTATATAAGGAGGTGGGGGATCAACCCGTCAGGCTCATTGCAGTGGCAGTCAGAGACAGCAAGAATGAACTCAGAAGGCTTGTGGCTGGGGAAGGCTTGACTCTGCCTGTTTTTCTGGATGAGCTTGGGAACTCTGCTTCCAGTTGGGGTGTTAGGGCTCTGCCCACTACAGTTTATTTGGATCATGGCGGAAGGCTGGCAGGCAGGTTCGTAGGCCCCCAGAGCTGGAACAAGGAGACACTTCTAAAACTGGCCCAAGAAGACAAGAAATGATGGGAAGTCTCCTTTGGCCTTGTTTGGAGAATTGACAGGAGTCGACTCCCTCACCTAGAATCCCCCTAATTGGGCAGGGGAATCTGGAGGAAGATCATGATTAAGCTCTTGGCCGTGCAGGGTAGTCCTAGAAAGGGCGGTAACACAGAGATCCTGCTGGAGAAGGCCATGGAAGGGGCTTTGGCCGCTGGTGCCCAGGTCAAAAAGGTTGAGCTTAGGCTGCTTCATATCACACCTTGCCTTGAAATCTATGAATGTAAGAAAACCGGGCTTTGCCCCATCCAAGACGACATGACTCCGCTTTACTCGGAGATAGACTCTTCTAACAGACTCATTCTGGCCTCGCCTATATTCTTTTACAGTGTCACAGCCCATGCTAAGGCTTTTATAGACAGGTGCCAAGCCGGGTGGGCCCGCAGATATGTTCTTGGCAAGCGTGTGGAGTCCCCTGTGGCAAGAAAGGGCGCCTTCATATCTGTGGGAGCCACCAGGGGCAAGAAGCTCTTTGAGGGTGTGAAGCTAACCGTCAAGTATTTCTTCGACGCGCTGGATATGGAGTATGCCGAGGAATTGCTGGTAAAAGGGGTGGACGAGAAAGGTGAGATCCTCAATTATCCTGAGCACCTTCAGGCTGCTTACGAGCTGGGAAGGCGCATGGGCACTCCCTGAACAAGAGGTTTAATAATGATTTTGAGCTTCCTCAGGAACAAGGTGATGGACGTGAGCCAGGAAAAAGACGGCTCTCTTAGGGTTTCCTGGAGACTTACGGACAACTTTTGGGATGCAGGTCTGGAGATGGTTGTAACACTGCCTGACCTCGAGATAAGAGCCGCATCTGGCACGATCCGTAGATCTCCCTACAACCAGTGCGGTTCTGCTCCAGAGCTGCTTTCAAGGGTTGTGGGAGTAAGAGTGGGAGCAGGGCTCAGAAAAATAGTGGAGGGGTTAGTGGGAGGCCCCTCGGGCTGCCCAGAGTTGGCAGAAGGGGTCTTGGAATGCTGTAATGCAGTGATACTGCACTTTACCGTGCCTCAGCTCCAGGCCACTGAGAAAGGTACAGAGGAGCAAAAAAGGGAGAGCTTCCAGACCATGTTAAGACTCAATCCCCGCCTGGTGAGAAGCTGTGTGGCCTTTGCCGAGGACAGTCCACTGATGCAAGGTCTTGTTTGAATGGGCGTTTGTTTTCTTGATCCGGCCCAAGGCAGCAAGCCAGGGCGACTTTGACTTGATCCCAAAGGAGACACCCGGATGATCTCTTTTAGCAGAACCATGCTCGTGGGAGCCGAATTCCCTCAAGAGGATCTGGTTCGCTTTCACGGAATGCTTGAAGACCGCATATATGCCATGGAAATCCTCATGGATGTGCGCATATCGGATGGGGTAGTCCAGGCCATTCGAGGCCGGATGAAGAGGTTTACGACTCCTGTGTGCCCCAAGGCAGAGGACATATTACAGGTGGCAGTGGGAATGTCTTTGAGGGAACCAGGCTGGATCTCCAGGATCAATAAGGAAGTGGGCCGAAAGGGCTGCCAGCATTTTGCCGAGATAGTGGTGGAGTGCGGCAGATGCCTGGATGTGGCCTGCATGGCCCATGATGTGTTTGCCAAGATCAAGGAGACTCCGGATGTTGACCCCTCAGCCCTCGCTCAGGCCTATAGCGCTTCCCACCCAGAGCTTTGCGGCAGATGTATGGCCACACCATAGACCTCCATAATGGGTTTCAGCATGCGAATAGACCTTCACGTGCACACATCTCCGAGATCTCAGTGCAGCTCCATAGACCCAATACAGCTCATGGAAAGAGCCCAAAGGATTGGGCTTCAAGGTGTTTGTCTTACAGAACATGGACTCATGTGGGACAAACAAGAAGTGGAAAAGCTGCAAAGGACTCATGAAAATGTGCGCATATTGCGCGGAATGGAGGTCACCACCAACCAAGGAGATGTGCTTGTATTCGGGCTCTCAAGGCACATCAAGAACATAGTGCCCATAGAGGAACTCAGAAGGGAGGTCCTGGCTGCAGGGGGCTTCATGGTGGCGGCTCACCCTTTCAGGGGATTTCTTCTTTTTGGAATAACCCAACTTCAGGTAAGCCTGGAGCAGGCCTGCCGCAGACCCTTGTTTCAAAATGTTGATGGAGTGGAGATAGGAAACTGCAAGGTCACCCAACCCGAAAACGAAATGGCAAGACAGGTGGCCCTGAGGCTGGGCCTGGCAGGAGTCGCGGGAAGCGACGCCCATAGTTTGGAAGAGCTGGGTAGATGGGTAACCGTATTCCAAAGGGAAATAAGAAATGAATTAGAACTGATAGAGGAGCTACGGATGGGACGATTCTGCGTGGAGCAAGCTGTGTAATTGGACCCCTGCCCAATTTTAAGATCTAGAAAGGCTCGATAATACCCCCAGTGCCGGGAAAAATGGGAAAGGGTCTGGGCCTGAACACGGGTAAATGCAATGGATGGGCAGGGCTATGGTCTCCAACGCCACCGGTCCTGGGGAATGATCCAGGCTGGAATTAACACATCCGAGGTTGTGTTATCGCTTAGCCACCCAATATTTTTGATATGAAAAGTACGGGCCTGTATTGCCAACCGCTTGAGGTTATGACCTCCACGATGGGCCTCTCAAGCTCCCTGTGGTCAAACCTGTATTCGTAGACCTTCTCAAAACGGATCTTTCCTTCCCGGAAGGTGAAGCCGTACTGGGCCTCGTATTCCCACTGTGCCAGCACCACTCCACGGAAGAAATATCCCATCATGGAGAATCCCAGTTTGAGGCCGTCCCCACTGGACCTGACGGACTTGCCTATGTCCAAGGCCCGGCAAATCTTCTCCTTATCTGACGGTCTGAGCTGTAAGGTCCTTACCTCCTTGACCTTGTTGAGGGTCATGATGCCTGCCCATTTGGCATCTGCCAGGCGCCAGGTGGCTTCTATCTTACCGCCTTTTGCTTCCACTACTCTGAAGGGGACGTCCTCGTCGTTTATTGCCAAAAGCCTCCTTCTGAGCTCCTGCTCGCTTACGGGCTCAACCCCGGGCTTGGCTGGAACCCTTGTTGCCCAGCCTGTCACTCGATTCCAGATGCGCAATTGTATTGCTGCGTAAAGAATAACGAAAATGACCATGTGAGGAATATATGTCTTTGCCCCGAAAAAAGCTGTCAACCAATTGGCCTCTGGGTTGGAGCGCATGATCCCAGAGCTCTTTATAAGCTTTTCTGCTGAAACAGGGTCCTTGGCTTCAGCGTGAAGGATCACCCGGCCTATGCGCTCCACCCTACCCGCAATCCCCTTTTCATGGAGCTCATAGGAATGGTAACCAGGGCCGCTAAACTGGCTTGTACCGGCCTCCTGTGCCACATTCTTGGAGTAGGCCTCAAAGGATTGTTTTGCCTGTTTTTCCCCTTCGCACAAGAAAGCCTTTATGGTGCCGCCCTCTTGACGCCCCATCACTGCGGCCACTGCGCCGGGGTAATGGAATCTTTCTTTGACTGCAGCCTTTGGAAAGATGCCCGTCAGCTTGCCGGCCTCCATGTTACGGAGGATCTCCTGGTCCAGGATCAGCCTCGGTGGGGCCAAAATTGCTCCCAGAAACAAAAGCCCAGTTGGTGCCAACACCGAAGCAAAGAAGTAAAAAAGAGCTATAAATACCCTCATGCTCTCTCAGTACCTCAAGTTAGCCTGAACTATCACAAATGGCTTTCGTTGATGGGAGGAGAAAAAGTCTGTCAAAATCGGGAATCAGTTCGCTCCTCCCCAAAAGCACGCAAGCCCCCAAATGCCCACTCTATCTCCCTTTTTGATTTGTTAAAGAGTTTTTCTTAGCGATCTAGCAAATCCAGCCAGTTTTCCAAGATTCTGAGCCTTTCCTTGGTAAGCTCCACCTGGCATTCCATCAGCTCCAGCTTTCCCATGGAACCCTCTGAGAAGTAGCTGTAGCGAGCCCTGCACTCCTCATCGCGAAAACTGAGCCATGTCTTCTGGGCTTTTATGAACAGATCCCGAACATTGGGCTTGCGGTCTTGGGAGGTCTGTTTTGCCGGAGGGCCGAGCTGATCTAGGATACGCTTGTAAAGATGGTTCAATTTGGAGTCGAGTTCCTTGTATTGTTTTTCTAGACATTCCAAGATCTCAAGGGTGTTACCATCGCACTCCGACCCCCGGGCTCCTCCCCAAGGCACCAACACCAAGAGACCCAAACCCACAGCCAACATAAAGGCCCCAATGAGAGATGAATCCCATGCTTTGGTACTCTTTACAGCCTGCAATGCATATCCTTTCCTAGCAGTGGAAACCGGCCCCAAGGCCAAAAGAAAACTGGCCCCCTTGCAAAAGACATCGAGTGTGTCCAGCCCGGGACTCGCCAATTATCCTTGAGGGTCAGGGGGATGTCAACCTTTGGCTCAAAGAAATATGCCATTTCTTTCGGCCAGCAAAGCCCCAGGCGCCAAGACGGATTGAGCAAGAAACACTCTAAAGGTTACACACCAGTGTTACTGACGCTAGGCAAACATTACTAGCCAAGTTCACGACATCTTAGGGCAAAATCAGTTATCCTCAAATCTAGGGAACCAACCTGACGATAGAGATCCCCTTGGGCCGGATAGGGCAGCGCATTGACTTCCCACTCTTTTGCCCCATAATCTTCTGCAAGGTCTTTGTTCCCGAAAGAGAGGTATGGTAAATCATGGTGAATCTGGAAGAGGTCTTGGGCGCCAAGAGCGTTGCAGTCATAGGTGCATCCAGGGATCCATCCAAGCCTGGAGCCATGCTTCTGGAGGTTCTCAGGAATACCGGTTTCAAAGGTCCGGTGGCAGGGATAAATCCTCAAGGAGGAAGCGTAAACGGACTTAAGCTTTACCGTAGCCTGGAGGAAGTGCCTTTTCAGATCGATCTGGCCGTCATGCTCATCCCCCCTAGGTTTGTTCCCCAGGCGGTTTCGGCCTGCGCCGAAAAGGGCGTCAAGGGGGTTGTGATTTCTGCCGAAGGATTTGCCGAGGCAGGCCCCGAGGGAGCGCGCATCCAGGATGAGGTATACCGGATACTCCGCTCTTGCGGCATGAGGGGTTTCGGGCCCAACACGCTGGGACTGGTGAATACCTCCACTGGACTGACAACTTCCTATTTCGCCACAGCCCGCATGCTCCAACCCGGCTCTGTGGGCTTTGCGGCCCAGTCGGGCATCTTCGTTGGAGCTCTGCTCAGATACCTTAGTTCCATGGAAGGGCTTAGACTCTCCAAGGGAATAGGGTTGGGAAATAAGATGGATGTAAACGAGTGTGATGCCCTGGAATATCTGAGCTCAGACACCCAGACCCGCATCATAGGCATGTACCTGGAGGATGTGAGGGAAGGAAGGCGCTTCCTGGAAACAGCAAGGAGGGCTGTTGAGAAAAAACCAGTGGTTCTTCTCAAGGGGGCCACAACTCCACAGGGGGCCATGGCCAGCAGTTCCCACACAGCCAGCCTGGCTGTGGAGGACAGGGTGATGGATGGAGCTCTCAAGCAGGCAGGAGTCATAAGAGTACAGAGCATAGAGGAACTCATAAGCTCTCTGAAGGGCTTTCTGAGCATGCCCCTTCCCAAAGGAGACAAAATAGCTTTTGTGACCTACAGCGGAGCCCAAGCCATCTTGAGCATAGACCAGGCCGCAAGGCAAGGGCTTCAGGTGGCCCGCTTCAGCGAAAGCACATTGCTTAGGTTGTCTCAAGTGATCGCCACAGAAGCCAAGGCGGCAAATCCTGTGGATCTGTTTCCAGACATGATGGTACATGGGTTTCAGCGCACCTCCACCACCATTCTCGAGGCCCTGTTGGAGGACGACGGAGTGCACTCTGTTGTTTTCATCTCTTTTGCCGTAGAGGGTCCAGAATCCTATGGGCCCTTGGTAGAACTGATACGTGAAAGGAATACCAAGCCAGTGTTTTTCTCCCTTTTGGGGGCCAAAGAGCATCTGGAAGCCTGCCGAGATTTCCTTGAAGGCCACGGGATCCCTTGCTTTGCTTATCCGGAGACGGCAGTCAAGGTGATTTCCCATATGCTCCGTTATGCCAGCCTAAGCGAGGCTGCCTGAGCCGTGGAAGACGTAAAGCAATTTGTGGAACGTCTCAAGGCCCACAGGGGTTTCTCGGCGAGTATAGCCCACCACAGGTACTTGCCGGCCCAAGCCCCTTGTTTCAAGAGACCTTTGGTTCTTCTAGACCATAGGCTGCAAAAGGCCCTGGCCGAGGAAGGAGTTCGTGGCCTCTACACCCACCAGGCAGAAGCCCTGGAGAGACTCCACAGAGGTGAAAACGTGGTGGTGGCCACCCCCACCGCAAGTGGGAAGACCCTCGTGTACACCCTTCCAGTGCTTCAAGCCATCCTGGAGGATCCTTTGGCCCGCGCCATGTATATATTCCCCTTGAAAGCCCTGGAACAGGATCAGCTAAGGGTGGCAAAAAGATGGATAAGGGCTCTCGGGGCAAACCAAACCATACGCACTGCTGTCTTTGACGGCGACACCCCTTCCGCACAAAGAAAAAAGCTCAAGGAATCGCCACCCCACATCCTGATCACCAATCCGGATATGGTGCATCTGTCCCTCCTGCCATTCCACGAGCAATGGAAGGAGTTCTTGGAGAACCTGAGGTTCGTGGTGCTGGACGAGCTTCACACTTATAAGGGCATATTTGGCTCCCACATAGTGCAGGTTTTGAGAAGGCTCAGAAGGCTGTGCCAGCTTCACGGATCCAACCCACAATTCATCACCTTGTCCGCAACCATAGCCAATCCAGGGGAGTTTGCAGAGGCCCTCACAGGACTGCCTTTCTCGGTCATTGAGCAAAGCGGAGCGCCCCAGGCTGGAAGGCATGTGCTTTTTTTGAATCCTGTGGGGAGCCCATACACTATGGCTGTACAGCTTTTCCGCCTGGCCCTCCAAGCGGGATTCAAGACCATAGCCTTCACACAAGCCCGCAAGATCACTGAGTTGATGCACACCTGGCTCATACAGGACAAACCGGAGCTGGCCAAAAGGGTCAGCTCTTATAGGGCTGGCTTTCTGCCCGAAGAACGCCGGGACATCGAGCGCAAACTGGCTTCCGGAGAACTGTATGGAGTCATCACTACAAGCGCCCTGGAAATGGGAATAGACATCGGCGGGCTGGACGTGTGCATTTTGGTGGGCTATCCGGGTACCATAGTGCAGACCTGGCAAAGGGGAGGCAGAGTGGGTAGAAATGACAGGGACTCCCTCTTGATATTGGTGGCCCAGCCTGATGCCTTGGACCAGTATTTCATGCGTCACCCTCATCGTTTCTTTGAAAGCGGGTATGAGAAAGCCGTGGTGGACCCGGGCAACAGGGTAGTGCTTAAGGGACACTTGATATGTGCTGCTTCGGAGTTGTCCTTGAGGGAAGAGGGGGATGTCTTTGACCTGAAAGGAGAGCTCAAAGGCCTTCTTAGTCAGATGGAAAGGGAACACCTCCTGCTCAGAAGCGCTGAAGGCAGGCAATGGTACAGTACCAAGCGCAGACCCCAAAGGGAGGTAGACATCCGGGCAGCTGGGGAGACCTTCACCATACTGGAGGAAAAAACCCGCAGGGTCGTGGGAAAAAACTCAGGCATAAGAACTCTGACCGAGTGTCACCAAGGTGCCATCTACCTTCACCGGGCAGAGCACTACCTGGTCACAAGACTGGAGCTGGAAACAAAGAACGTGAGGGTCAAGCCGGTTCGCACGTCCTACTATACAAGAGCCCGCTCAGAGAAAGAGACCGAGATCCTGGAGAGGCAAAGGTCAAGGCCCATAGGAAACTTCGTTTTGCGCCAGGGCAGACTGAAGGTTACAGAACATATCACCGGATATGAAAAAAGGCGCATCTCCGGCCAGGATCTCTTGAGCGTGCATCCTCTAGAGTTACCCCCTGTGGTCTTTGAAACCGTGGGGATCTGGCTGGAGATAGAGGATTTCATAAAGGAGGCTGTACAGAAGTCGGGCACCCATTTCATGGGAGGGATCCATGCCCTGGAACACGCCATCATAGCCCTTTTTCCTTTGTTTGCCTTGTGCGACAGGGAGGATGTAGGGGGTATAAGCATTCCCCTCCATCCCCAACTGGGCAAGGCGGCCATCTTCGTATATGACGGGCACCCTGACGGAGTGGGGCTGGCCGAGAGGGCATACGATGTGTTGGAAGAACTGCTGGATGCGGTGCTGTCAACCTTGGAAGGGTGTGACTGTGAGGAGGGATGCCCAGGCTGCATCCATTCCCCCAAGTGCGGCTCGGGAAATAAACCTTTGGATAAACAGGCAGCTTTGCTCATATTGAAGGCTCTCATGGGGAAAGTCAGTCCCAAGGAGCTGGGGGTCTCCTCATGCGTAGGTCATGCAGAAGAAGAAAGTGGGCTACCAGAGCTCCTGGAAATTCAAGTGCCCAAGAAAAAGATCCCCAGGGTTCTCTTCTTTGACCTGGAGACCCAGAAGACGGCCGAGGATGTGGGAGGATGGTCCAACAAACACCTCATGAGGCTTTCGGTGGCAGTCATTTATGATGCCAAGAACAAGGAATTCCGAAGTTTCCATGAAAGACAAGTAGGGCAGCTCATAGCCATGCTCAAGCAAGGGGATCTGATAGTGGGTTTCAATATCAGATCCTTTGACTACAGGGTTCTTTCGGCCTATACCGCCGAGGCATTGGAGCAACTTCCCACCTTCGACATACTGGATGATCTGAAAGGGCGGCTGGGTTTTAGGCTTAGCTTGGAGCACCTGGCATCTAATACCCTGGGGGAAAGAAAAAGCGCCGATGGCCTCCAGGCAGTGGATTGGTTTAAACAGGGTCGCATGGAAGAACTTGTGGCTTACTGCCGCAAGGATGTGGAGATAACCCGGGATCTGTTCGAGTTTGGCTGCAGGGAGGGTTACCTGATCTACGAAACCAAAGAGGGCAGAAGGGTCAGACTCCCTGTGGACTGGAATGTGGAAGCTATTTTGGAGAACCTCAAGGAGGCCTCAACATGGGGAAAACTAAGACAGTAGGCTGGGCTGCTGCGCTCTTTTTGTTGATGGGAGGCTGTGCTGGCCTAGAACCAGTAAGTCAGAAGGAAATGGAATCAAGGATATACGACGCTTCTTACGATATTGTTTTTAAGGCCGTGGTTTCGCTCTTGGAGCAAAAAGGCCACAAGCTGACCAGGCAAGACTTTCAACAGGGGGTGATAGATACAGAGCCCGTAGAGATCAAATACAGAAGGATCAAAATCTCGGCAGAGATCAAACCCTTGGGAAAACAGCGCACCGAAGTCAGGGCCAGGATAGATCTGGCAGAGCGCGGCTTGATGGGCAGCACATACAAGCCTGAGCCTGCAAAACTAACCATGTATGACGACCTCTTCACAGAGATAGAGCTGCAGGTGTACAGGGAACATTTCCTCAAGATAGAACGCAAGTAGAGAAAAGATATTCTTTTGCGCCTTGGCTGGACCAGCCCACCACGGCTCATGGTCCAGCCCACGGGACCCAGTGGGCAAGCCAGGACAGTAGGCAGCCACGGGAAAGGATCTCGATGGAGACTCTGATTCCTGCTGATCGGATCCGACTTTGACTTTTGCTGCCCTAACTTACCGTGATCATTTGGCTCGCTTTTCACTTTCGTAGCTACAGACTATGTGATTAGTTGGGACTTAATGATTTTCTCCGCTATCGGTACCCTGGCCGCCTGAGGTACCTGGCCATTTGCTACTGCATTGCATTGGTGGCCACAAATAAAACGGCATCTAGGTGGTGTCTTATGGCATTCTTCAGAAGATAATTTATGGCCGTGGGCACTCTAGGTAGGTGATTTGGTCCTAGTTGGGCTCGGGAATATATCCTGTCCGGGGCCACCCCGCCACCACAACTTTGCTCAAGGGACCACTGATCCCGCATCATTCACCACGGTTGAACCTAATAAACCAATGTTGTGATGTGCCGTTATATTGATCCATATCCAAACGCAGATTGATTCCTCCATTGCCTCTTGGGGTAAGAGATGCCAAATCTTTTTTCCCCAAACAGCTTTGAGCTGGGATAGTCATGGCGCGTGCCCACAAAGGCGGCATGGGGCACACGGAGTGGTGTCAGAGGCCTTCTTCATGGTTCGGATTTTACTTTGTGCTGTGTGCTCTATACCAGCGAACCCCCAAGCTAATCCATCACCAGCATGTCGCCATAGTCCCTGGCGCTTATGTGCTCTAGGTCCTTTGCCCTTGGTATCCTGAGGTTGGTGCCATAGGCCACAAGCAAATCTACTGCTGCGTCTATCTTTTTTCGGTCCAGCTGATCGAGCCTACCAAGGTTCATGAGCACCCTTGTACGGGGTTGGCCCTCTTTATTTCGGTAGGCCTCGCACAGCTGCAGGTATTGGTAGGTTCTTTGCTTGTCCTTTTTTCGGCTTACTCGTATATACACGGCAAAAACACATATAACCCACCTGTTAGATCTCTGTCAAGACAAAAATGACCACTATTCATCCTACATGGAAGGCAAAATTTGGAAGGCTCACTACAAAAAAATCAAAGTGTTAACGAACACAACCCCTAAAAAAGTGCCAAAGTTGGGTGATATCAACAGGATAGCTATATTCGGCCAATGCTAATTTGTAAAGTCCTGTTTAATTTCAAGGTCTTTTTGGCGAATTAATGAAAACAATGACTGATCACTGCTATCTTGTCTTAAGAGAACATTGTTGAAGATTATAATGGTAGCCAATATTCATCGGCAAAGGAGTACAGGACAGACGATTCATAAACAATGGACCAGGAATCAAGTTGTCGCAATCGTTCTACCGACTCCAAACGCAATGATTCTAAGAATACTAAAAGGGAACACCTTAGCGCCGGAGCATAAAAAAACTGCCAAATCTTCACTAATCCATCGGATAGTGACCAAAAAAGTCCGCATGACCATTGCATTTTGCTCTGCAGACTGCCGTAGTTGGGCTAACCAGAGCTGCCCAGGGTTTTCTCTTCCCTTTCTATGAGATCCAGTATGCCTTTTATGGAGCCCAACTCCTCTGGATCTATCCCCCGCCTGGAGAAGTCTATTCCATAGTTCTCTTCCAGGAACACCACTATCTCCATGATGGCCAGAGAATCTATCAAGCCGGAGGCCACCAGACCCTCCTCGTCCCCTATGTTTTCCACAGGCACTCCTGCTTTTTGGATCTGTCTTAGAAATCCTATGAGATGCGCCCTTCTTTGGGCCCTCAGCTGGTTCATGGGCCTTTACCTCTTGCCAAAATCCCGGCCAAATCCAGAGGATTCCTCCCTTCACAACTGGCCTTGACCGAATCCCTGTTTACCTTTCCCCTGGAAGTTCTGGGGATCTCGTCCATGAGCCACCAGCGAACAGGTAACTTTGCCTCTGCCAGGTGCTCTTTCATCCAGGCGTGGAGGGAACGGATGGTATCCTCTCCCTGGTCCGAGAGCACCACAGCCATACCTATGTTCTGGCCATAAAGAGGATCATCTATGGCAAAGGTACACACGTCCACTGTGGCATGGAATCGCTCCACCACACAGTCCACATCAGAAGGGAAAACCTTCATGCCCCCCTTATTGATCTCGTCCCGAACTCTACCCCTCAGGGTAAGCCATCCCCTCTCGTCCAGAAAACCCTTGTCTCCTGTCCTGAACCAGCCGTTGACCACATTCTCAGATGTAAGGTCCTCCCGGTTGAAATAGCCCCTCATGAGAGCTGGTGTGTTAAGCCACACAAATCCCTCCTCTCCCACATCACAACAGAGTTCTGGATCCAGGGCTCCCTGAACTTCATTGCTTTTCAACACACGAACCACGGCCCCCCAACCTGGGCCTATGAGGCCGTCCTCAGCCGGCACATTTGCATCGCTCAGTCCGGCCACCCAGCTTCCGGTCTCAGTTATCCCATAAGCATTGCAAACGTGGCGGGTGCCGGCCCACTTTCTTATGTCCTCCCACATGTGAGCCGAAAGGGGAGCCGATCCGCAATGCACCCGAATCAGAGTCCCTCTCTCAGGGGGGCGGGCCAACTTCAGGGCCATCCTCCATATGGCTGGAACAGAGGATAGGAAAGTTATCTCGTTCTCATCTACGAGTTTACCCAGGCGCATGACCAGCTCGTGGCGGAAGGGTGGAGCGATGTACAGATCTTGACCCGAAAGCCACGGAAAAAGGCTGTTGCAAATCAATCCATGACCAAAGTGTGTGGGCAGAATGCAGAGAGTTCTCTTAAAAGCAGACAGCCCCAGATGATCTCTCAGAGATATCCACCGGGCTCTCAAGGAGCGGTGGGTGTGGACCACCCCCTTGGGATCTCCCGTGGATCCCGAGGTGAAAAGCATGAGGGCATCCTGCTCCAGCATCACATACGAGGGCCAATCCTCTTCTTGAGAGTTCTCCAGGGTGTCTACTATCATTACCCCCAGCCGTGAAAGAACCTGGGCGGTCTGGGAGGATGTGGAATTCTCGTCTACCACGGCTATCTTGGGACTGGCCGCTTTGGCCAGGTTCTCAGCCTCGAAAGGGGTGAGCCTGCTGTCCACTGGTATGGGGCAGGCTCCCATCTTCCACGCTGCCAGAAGCTCAGCGAAAAACTCCGGCTTGTTCCCAAAGAGAATGAAAACCCTGTCCCCAGGAAGCAGACCCATCTTTCGAAACCTAGCCGCGCGTCTGCTCACCTGGCCAGCCGTTTCTTTTTTATCCCATCTACGACCGCTGAGGGGTTCCACCAGATCACCTACGCTCAGATCCAGAAACATCTGCCACCTCTATCCAAATAGTCTCAGCTCAGCCCCACAAGTCCCATCAGGAACCTGACTGTGGACTCCAAGCTGCCGGCACCCTTTTGATTCCATATGGTTATAAAGGCAAAGAAACTCCAGACCCCAAAGACGGCCGCAATCCGTCTCAAGGGGCTTCGTGAAGGCCCCCGCCTTATCCTTTTTTGTTCCCTAAGCATAGAGAAAAACACCCCCGTGCTCAACATCAAACAATAAACTATTCTGAGGTGCAAGACAGACCATATGGCCCTGAAATCCCCGGCCACCAGCTCCCCTGTCATTCTTATGAGGTGATAATACATGTTGCCCACAAAGGCTGCCATGAAAACAGCTGCAAAAAGCCTCAACTTGGGGCTTTTTCGAAACCAGCTGGCAAAAGTGGGATAAAAGAAAAACTCCACCAGAAGCTCTTTGAAATAGTAATAATATCGGTTCCAGAATCCAACTATGGTCTCAGCCAGCAATGGTTTGTAGGTGTTTCGGAAAACATAGAAACCGAATAGCCTCAGAATCCCTATGATCAAGTGGCCCTTGGCCGCCCGGTTGAGCACGTTCATGAACAGTTCCCCGTAAACGCTCAACCAACCAAGCCCTCCCCATCCCTCATCAGGGTGCACCAACAAGAAAGTCAATCTGGGAACCTCCAGGCTCAACCCTCCCATGGCCCGTCTGAGTCCGTTGTCAGCACCAAAAACCACTGCATTCAGGACCTCCTTGACAACCATCCAGAGAGCGGCCAACATCAATAGCCTCAAACCGGCCAGCTGACTGCGAGCCAAGGCCTGGGGATCTTTAGCCTCGGTTCTGGATAGATAGTCCAGGCCCTTTCCGTAGGGGGTGTTGGATCCCCCGTAAAGGGGCCACAGGTACATCAGGTGGTCTCTGAATCTTGTGCCAGATACCCTGCCTCTTTGGCCTGAGAGAAACATGTAACCCAGGCGCCAGAGGAAGAAGGGAAGCATCATGGCCAGCCCCATGAGGAGGCTTCCAGGAAGTCCATCTCCAGGAGAGCTTGCCCAAATGACAAACAAGATTGCCCAAAACAACCCGTGGAGAAAAAGCTGAGGGCTTTTTCTAAAAGCACTTGGAAGCCTTTGGAAATTTGATGCCAAGACATAGCAGAACCAAAACAAGAGCAAAAGCAGTATGACTGCCCACAGGGCTGCTGCAAAATCGGGCAAATACTGCCCCGATCCTCTCCAGGGGCTTTCTCCTGCCGCGGACTTAAGAACATACTTGAGCGCCATAAAAAGTCCGCCCAGGGCCAGAAGTGTTCTTCTCCTGGCCGGTGTGGCCCAGACAAGCAAAGGGCCCATGAGTGTACCCCAGGCAGAAACAACTCCAGGCTGTTCATGGAATTGGCGCCATTGCCACAATCTCTTGGCTGTGGACACCCAAGTTTGCTTTTCTGGACATTTGAGATCCGAATCCATGGTTCCCCAGTGATCAAGGATGAGGCCCTGGGCAAAGACTCAAGACTCTATCCTAAACTGCACCGGCCAGCCCTTTTTATTCCTGAAGAGCTTTTGGGCAAACCAACTCAACGATCTTTCCCAATCACTTGACCCTAAACCTCTCCAAAACACAGCGGCCTTGAGTGCTGAGTTCAAACCTCCCATTGTATTTGAGCGTTTTCGGCCCCTAGCCAAAGTCTAAAGCCTCGGGCGGCCTACCTCAGCGGATGGTTCCCCTTGGGGGAGCGGCCCAGTTTCCCCAAATCTTAGCCTGCCTCCAGGATCTTGCCGCCGTGGGGCAAATCCAGAGGGCTGTAACCAAAATCCGATAGCATCCTTTGAGTCATTTCCATCTCTGGCTTCCAGCCCATCCGCTCCCCTCTAAATTGAGTGGCCACCACATAGTCCAGCACAGGAGAAAAAACACCCATGGCTAGGAAGTTGGGCTGATGAGTAGGATTGCCTCCAGGGCCCCCCTTGCTGGCCCAAAGGCAGTCCAGAATGCACAGCTGTTGGCGAGGGAAGAGCACCTTTCCGGACCTGCCATCCATGGGCCCTAAAATTTCAGGGGTCTTGTTTATGGCGATCAGATAGTCTTGGCTGCCCTCTTCATGCGCTGGCCTGGGTGAAAAGGTTCCCAAATGGTTTTTCATGCTCATGGTGAAGCCCCCGAAGCGGGAGCTATGACCCTTGCAAAGGGCTATGTTCACCAAAATATCCACAGTTCCATCCACCAGATGTCTTATGCATTTACTCTTGGACTGCCCGTCTCTCCAAGGCGCAGGAACATTGACCGTTGTGTTCACACCTTCCCATGCATTTTGGATCCTGACACCCTCAGGGATACCTTTAAAGGGAGTGGATTGCTTCATGTTGCTACCATGAATGGCATCATAAACATTGATGTTGGATGGCCTCACACCTAAGAAATCCACCAAAACCTGGCACACCTTGGCCAGCACAGGACTCCTTGTGTGCTGAAGAGCTATGTTGTTGATTTTTATAGCCACAACCGTTTCGGACCAGGCCTTACCAGGAGGCTTTACAAAGATCTGCTTCCAAGCCTGCACAGGGTCCCTCAAACCGCCAAGGGCACAGGCAAGCCTATCCATGTTCTCAAAGATGCGCTGTGGGACAACCAACTCCTCCTGCCTGCTCCAACCGCAACTGGGCTCTGGCCCTCTTGTCATGAGAGGATCCGTTATTCCTACCACAAGGAGCTGGTTGACATTGGGATGCACCTGGCTCCCCGGGGCCCAAGAGGCCCTTGCCTTGGGGATGAGAACCACAGGTCCAGCCAGGGCAGTTCCCGCAACTGCAAGCCCAAGGCCCAGAAACTTCCTACGGTTCACCCTGGCCCTGTTGTTTCTTACAAACCCCACGGTTTCCCCTACTTCTCTTAATCTTTTTGGTTTTCCGGCCGACACCTTGACCTCTCCTTTTGCCCTGGCCATTGGCCAAAGCCATGGACCGAAGAGCTAAGCCCTTAGCCTCCGATCATTTATCATTTCAAGCCTAGCCCCTGGCTGACCCCTACATAGAAAACCACACTGGATTTGGGAATGAGTGAGCTCACCCCTGGACATCTGGAACTCAGGCCGCATCAATTTTCAAGCACTAAGTGCGCGGGTCAAGAGGCTTTCTTTTTCTTGAGCTCCGATTCCACCAGCTCCAAGATACTTCTAAAATCAGGCCTGCGCACCAACTTGCCGTTTACGAAAACAGTTGGGGTACCCTGCACCCGGATCTGAAAGCCGTTTTGAAGGTCTTGCTGGATCATGCGCTCTATGTCCTTATCTGTCATGTCCTTTTCAAACCTGCTCATGTCAAGCCCAATGGATTGAGCTATCTCATTTATCTTGGCCTCGTTCAGTTCATTTTGCTTTTGAAAAAGCTTCTCATGCATTTCCCAAAACTTACCCTGCCTGTGGGCGGCCAGGGCTGCCTTGGCTGCCCTCATGGCCTGAGGGTGACTCCGAAGAGGAAATTGCTTGATCACCAACTTGACATCCTGGGGGTATCTCTCCAGTAACTGTTTCAATTGGGGCTCCAGCTTGGCGCAGTAAGGACACTGGTAGTCGTCGAAAACGGCTATGGTCACCGATGCCTTGTCACTGCCTCTGAAAGGAAGACCTTCTATGGCCACATCCTTTATGAACTCAAGGCGAATAAGCTCCATGCTCTTGGCAGAGCGGCTGCTGAGGATGATGGCGTCATGGATTGCAGAATGGGCCAGCCTGTCGAATTCCTTGCCCACATCCATGCGGGACATGGGTTCCTTGGCTCCGGGTTGAAAAACAAGCACCTGGCCCGGTGTCAGAACAAAAAACCACTGGCCGTCTTGGGATATAGTTACATCTAGGGGCTCGGCCGGAAGCTTGACCTGTTGAAGAAGAGTCCATTCCAGTCCCTGGCCTGCCCATGCAGGAGACCCCAGGGCTGCCAAAGTCCATATGATGCCCAAAACAACCAAACCTTTGCCCTTCATCATCTGTGTCCCCCTGTTTTGAGCTTTTATGCTGGCGAGTATGGACACCCGCCATTTGCGGTCCCCTTGCCTGGCCTTCCCTCTTAGAGGGCAAAGAGAGCCTCCTGCACCACCCTTACGACTTCCTCCATCTGGGCCTCCTCTATGACCAATGGAGGCTGGATCCTGATCACATTTCCAAAGGTTCCCCCCAGACCCACCAGTACCCCTTTTTCCAGGCATGCCTGGCGCAGGCGGCGTCCTTGTTCTGCAGCCGGCTCTTTGCTAGATGGGTCCTTTACAAGCTCAAGCCCTATCATGAGCCCTTTGCCGCGAACATCTCCTATGAGCCTGTGTCTGGAGGCCAGATCCTGGAATCTCTCCAGAAACCACTGTCCCTTCTGCTCTGCAGCCTCTATTAGCTTCTCCTCCTCCAAAACCCGTATGTTGGCCAAGGCCGCCGCACAGGACACAGGGTTGCCCCCGAAAGTGGAGAGATGATCCCCGGGCTTGAATGAGTCGGCCACATCCTCTCTGGCAATGAAACCACTGAGCGGGAACCCGTCGGCTATGCCCTTGGCCATTGCCATTATATCGGGTTGTACTGCGTAATGCTCTATTGCAAACATCTTACCTGTTCTGCCAAAACCGGTCTGTACTTCGTCGCAAATAAAAAGGATTTCATGTTTCTTGAGGATCTTCTCCACTTCCTGGAAGAATTCCACGGGAGGCACAATTATCCCACCTTCGCCCATGACAGGCTCGGCTACGAAGGCGGCCACCGAGTCATATGTGTTGTACAGGATTATCTCCTCAAGGGCTCTGGCACAACGAAGTTGGCAGGAAGGATATTGCATCTCATAGAAGCAGCGATAGCAGTAAGGAGCGGGCAGAAATGTACAGCCTGCCATGTACGGTCCCCCTCTCCTTTTTCGGCCGCAGTTACCTGTGACACTCAACGTGGCATAGGAGCGGCCATGAAAAGATCCCTGGAGCCCTATGAATTCAGTCTTTCCCGTAAACTGTTTGGCCAGCCTTAGGGCACCCTCTATGGCCTCGGCTCCACCATTTCCAAAAAAGGTCTTTTGCAGGCTGCCAGGTGTTATGGCTGCAAGCTTCTCAGCCAAATCCGCTGTAGGCTGGCTGTAATAAACATAGGAGCAGCAGTGCACCAGCTTTTCCATCTGGACTTTGGCTGCTTCTATGACCCTAGGATGGCAATGCCCGGCATTGGTAACGGCTATTCCTGAGAAGCAATCTATGTATTCTTTCCCAGAGATATCCACGTAAGTGGCTCCTTTGGCCCGCTCCACCACCACAGGCTCCACCCTGGCCACCATCGCAGTGTTTACGAATTTGGCATATTTTTCCACAGTGTCCATATTCATCTCCTCCTGCCAGTTTCACTTTCTGAGTATCACTCTTGCGTCCAAGACCAAAGCACCTTGCCCCAGGGGAAAAACCCTCACGGGGTTCATATCCAGTTCCTGAATCTCAGGTATCTGACACATGAGACCCGAAAGCCTGCAGAGCATCTCCAGCAATGCATCCAGATCCGAGGCCGTCTCCCCCCTTACCCCTTTTAACACTGGATAGCCTTTGAGTTCTTGGAGCATCTCCTGGGCATCCAGCCTGGAGATGGGAGCCACCCTCAAGGAAACATCTCCCAGGACCTCCACGAATATGCCTCCGATGCCAGCCAAAACCACAGGCCCGAACTGCTGGTCCTGGGTGCCTCCCAGGATCAGTTCCTTGCCTCCAGCAATCATGGGCTGGACCATGTAACCTGTTATTTGAGCCTTGGGAAAATCCCTTTTGAGTCTCTTTTCCATCTCTTCCACAGCTTGGCTTAGGGATTGCCCGTTGCAGAGATCCAGGACCACCCCGCCTACATCCGATTTGTGGGAAATCTGTTGGGAGACCACCTTGAGGACTACGGGGTAACCCATTTTTTCAGCAGCCTGCAGCAGTTCCTCCTTGGATGCTGCCACAACTCCTTTCACAACCGGTATACCCCAAAGGGCCAAAAGCTCCAAAGCCTCATGTAACAAAAGGTCCCTTTTCTCCAAAAGGGCCCTTCCCACCAATTCCTTGGCCACCCGTGTGTCTGCCCCTAAAGAAACTGGAGGCTCTTGGGCCTCCAATCTTTCTTTTTGGGCGTGGTAGCATCTATTCAATTCCAAGGCCCTGATGGTTTCCACCACTTGGGTAAAGACCGGAAAATCCAGGTTCTTCTTGAGGTGGCTCACCTCCTGATCTTCGGTGGAGACATAGAGCGCCACTGGCTTGTCGTGTCTTTGGGAAAGCCTGATCACCCTAGAGAACAGCTCCCTGGAAGGCTGGCTTTCCAGGGCAGCGTGAAAAGTATGAAGGAAAACCATTCCATCCACCTCAGGACGTGCCAGGGTCTCATCGATCATCTGAGCGTATACCTCCATGTCGAAAAGGTCACCCAGGTCAAGGGGGTTGGTGAGTTTGATCACCGAAGCCCTGAAGTGCGCTTCTATCTGCTCCAGAAAATCCCTGGGGAATTCCACCAGATTGAGCCCGGAGGTCTCGCAGGCGTCCGCTGCGATCACTGCGTGACCGCCTGATCGGGACATGATGGCCAGGTTCCTGCCCCTCATGGGAGGCAGCCTCAGGATCTTGAGATCGTTGCCCAAGGTGGTGGCATCGTGCACACGTATTATCCCGGCTTGGCGGAAGGCGGCTTCCACCACACGGTCGTCGCTGGAAAGAGAGGCCGAATGGGAGGATGCTATCCTCTTTCCCATCTTGCCGATATTGGCCTTAAAGGCCACTATGGGCTTGGGAGAGCGTCTGGCCACTTCCATGAGCTTGCGGCCCTGGCGTATGCCTTCTAGGTACAGAAAAATATACCGGGTGTTGGGGTCTTGAATCAGGAACTCCAGATACTCCTCTGTCTGTATGTCCAGCATGTTTCCCACAGAAACGAATTTGCTCAACCCCAGCCCCTCGTTGGCCAAGAGGTGCAAGACCGAGATCCCGACTCCCCCACTTTGAGTAATGACCGATATGTCCCCCTTCTTGACCATCCTTCCTATGGGAGGGAAAGGGGTGCTAAAGCCGTTTTCCATGTTTATGATCCCTATGCAGTTCGGCCCTACAAAGCGTATCCCCCATTTGGCTGAGACTTTCAGGATTTCCTCTTCCAGGCGCTTTCCCCCCTCTCCATACTCCCTAAACCCTCCTGATTCTATGACAGCCCTCCTTATCCCCTTTTGACCACACTCCTCCAGAATGCCCGGTATGGTATGGGCCGGAGTCAGTATCACAGCCATGTCCAGTTCGTCGGGCACCTGTAGAACCGAAGTATAGATGCGCCTTCCAGCAAAGACCCCTCCGCTTCTGCCCACCTGATAGATGACTCCCTTGAAGCGGCATTCGTTGAGGTTAAAGACGATGCCCCTGGCCATGTTGGTAGGGGAATTGGAGACTCCGACCACCACCACACTCTTGGGATAGAATAGATCCCTCATTGCCTTGCTCTCTCTTTCTCCACCTTGCCTGGCCCGGATCCTTATCCATGGCCTTCCACATGGAAGACTGTGCCCCCAATCCTCCGGTACATTTAGCCATCTTGAGTTCTAAACCCAAGAGCCAACCCAGAGGGAAGCTCAAGGTGCGTTGGAGCATAAATGAATTCATCCTGAAATCTCATGAAGCCAGCCCGCTCTTTTCACTTATTGTGAAGAATTGGGGTCAGAAAGAACGTTTATTGTGCCTTGTGCAATGGCGCACAGATACTCAGTATTTTGCTTGACACAGAAAACTTCGCAGCAGCATACAGCCTGGGTTTTCCCGGCGTGAATCACGCTGGCCCGGGCTATGAGCTTTTCCCCCAGGGCTGGGCGAAGATAATTGATCTTGAATTCGGCTGTGACAACAGCCGGACCCAATGCGCTTCCAGCAGCAAAGGTAAGCGCATTGTCCGCCGCATACGAAAGAACGCCTCCATGCACAAAGCCGTGTTGCTGGCGGTGCTTCTCGCACAATTCAATACTGAGCTCGGCTTTGCCTTGGCCAAAATGGGTTATCTCCGCGCCCACCAATACGCTAAAGGGTTGTGCAGCCATGACTTGATTCGCAAGAGCCAGCAAATCAGACATCCTGAAGGACCTCCTGAAGTGCACCAATCTGACAGCCGGATCATCCCGGTCTTGTCAATAGTATCCTCAGCCAGGATTATTCACAACTGGGATCACAAGAGGGGGAAAACCTCTTTATCATTTCTGCTACCCAAGCCTCCACTGCCATGAGCTTTTGAGATGGATCCTTTTCTTGACAAAGGTATTGGCGGGCCGTGGAGGGCTCTCTTTTGCCTGCCCGTCTGTTTGGATCTGTTCAGTGGAGGAACTCCAGAGCAAATCAGGGGAAAGGCAAGAAAAAAGGCGGTGGGTACACAGCCCCACCGCCAGATGGATCAGATGGGTTTGAAATACTTTATGTCTAGGATGTCGCCTCGGCGATCCTTCTTGGGCTTAAAGACAGCCTCCACGGGCATACCAATATACATGTCTTTAGGCTCTACCTCTCCCAGGAAGTGGACCAGTCCCCCGTCTGTGTCCTCCAAATTGATCATGGCAATAAGTTGGGGTTTTTCCAGTTTGTTTCCATCTATACCCTCATAGCAGAGAGTAAATGTGTGGACTACCCCCTTTGTACTTACCTGGAGATAGTTATTTTCAAGCCTTGCCATGCATTCCTCGCAATATATGCGCGGAGGCACATAGACCAGATCGCACTTTTCGCAGCGCGTTCCCAGAAACTGACCCCTTTCCTTGATGGCTCTAAAGAATTTCTCCCCCGCTCTGCCCATGGTGTAAATGTACTCCATGGGGATTTCTCCTCTCCAAGCACTAAGATCAGTGGTCTTGGTAATCCTCTCGGTAATGGCCATGGCATCCCTCCTAAATCGGCTTGAAGTACTTGATGTCCGTGATGGCCCCGATCCTATCCTCGGCAGGCTTCCACACGGCCTTGACCCTCATCCCGATCTTTATGTCATAGGGCTCTATCTCGTCTATCATGTGCAAAAGCCCCATGCCGGGAGAAGCGCCATCTATCTCAATAACCGCCGGAGTGTAATACCTTTGCCCCTTAGGCAGACGCCCAGCCTTCCAGTCAATATGGCTGACCACGAAGGTGTTTATGGTTCCAGTGTCTTTGACTTGGACCCACTCGTCCGTTGGTCTCCAGCAAAGCTCACAGAACATCCTGGGCGGGATCATGATGCGGCGGCAACCATTGCATCTTTTTGCCATGATTCTCCCGTTTTTCAACTCCTGCAGATATCGACCAATGGCGATCCCATTGTCCCATGCATACCTCAGATCAGGCTTCCAGCGAACAGATAGGACCTTTCCCTGGGCTACATCTTTCTCGCTCAGGGGAGTCACGGTGGCCTTTACCTTCTCAGCATCTAACATCTCATCCCTCCTTATCTTCTCATGACTACAACGGTGCCAACCTGCATCAAATCTCCCCAAGCCTGAGCCAGGCCGCAGGTGGGGTTACCGGGGACTTGTCTCTTTCCCGCCTCTCCCCTGAGCTGTAAGAAGATTTCAATGATCTTCATCAACCCAGTGGCCGCAATGGGATTGCCTACCCCCAAGGCCCCGCCAGAGGGGCAGATGGGCAGATTCCCTGTCCTCTGAGTGACCCCGTCTGCAGTAAGCTTTGCCGCCTCGCCCCGCTTGCATAGCAAGAGTCCCTCCATGTGGTGCAGTTCCTTGTAGCTGAAAGGATCATAAGGTTCTGCCACATGGATCTCCTTGCTAGGCTCTTTAATACCTGCCATTTCATATGCCATCCTTGCCGCCTTCTCCACATAATCGGGATAGCAGAGGTCCCTTGTGCACCAGTAGGCGGTATCAAGGCTGTACCCTATCCCATCTATCCACACCGGCTTGTCCGTTATCCTGTTGGCTACGTGCTCAGCGGCCAAGATGATGGCAGCTGCCCCGTCCGATGTGGGGCTTATATCCAGCCGGTTCACTGGATATGCCATCACCTCTGAGTTGAGCACATCCTGCACGGTTATCTCCTCTCCCAATTGGGCAGAGGGATGGTCCATGGCATTCTTCTTGTTTTTTACTGAGACCAGAGCAATCTCCTCTTTGGTTATGCCATAGGTGTGCATGTAGCGGTGCATCTCTAAGGCAAATATCCAGATCAGCGTAGGGTATATCGGCTGTTCTGTAGTGTGGTCAAATATGGTAAGGAAAGCCCCAGCAGGATGCGGATGGCATGTGGACATCTTCTCTTCTGCCACAACCAGACATGTATCAAACATCCCTGAGGCCACGTGGTACCAGCCATGGATAGGGGAGAAGACCCCGGTCCCGCCCCCCACGAAATGGCGCATATAAGGCTTTCGAAAACCACCTGCACCATCTATAAGGTATTCGCCCTTCATATGGACCCCGTCGAAGGCATCCGGAGCAGTTCCCAAGGCCACACAATCGATGTCCTTTATGGTCATCTCACAAGAGTCCAGGGCCATCTTCACAGCCTCGTACGCCAACTCCTTAGGTGTCTCCTGGGCCCGGCGAACAAATTTTGTAATCCCAGCTCCAACAATGGCGACTCTTCTGAATCCCATGTCTTTCACCTCCTACTCGTTCGACAGGATAGCTACGGCCCCGGTTGTAGTAGGAACGCCCCTCCAGCTCTGGGCTAGCCCCACCCGCGCATCCGGGATCTGAGCCTTACCTTTTTCACCCCTGAGCTGAAGGACCACCTCGAGGACCTTCTGTCCACCGTTGGCATCAAAGAGGTGACCCACCCCTAGACAGCCACCAGAAGCATTTACCGGCAACTCCCCATCAATTTCAGTAGCCCCTGATTCCGTGAGATAGCCAGCCTCGCCCGGGCCGCACAGTTTGAGTTCCTCCAGGTGTTGAAGCTCTTTGTAAGAGTATTCGTCACTGATCTCCACGAAATCAATTTCAGAGCGCGGGCTCCTGATTCCTGCCATCTTGTACGCCTTCTCTGCTGCTAGGCGAGTGTATACTGCCGAGCCCCAGTCCCTACTCTCCAGCGTCGGGGTATCGGAGCACCACCCTATCCCCCGAATCCAGATGGGCATTTCGTTCAGAGACTTGGCCACATCTTCGGCTGCCACCACCATCACCACTGCCCCGTCGGCAGGTGGGGCCACATCTAGACGACGGAGAGGATAGGAGACCCACTCGGAATTCAGCACATCTTCGATCGTGACTGATGCCCCATGTCCGGCAAGCGGATTCAAAAGCGCATTTCTCTTATTCTTGACCACCACCGCCGCACACTGCTCCAGGGTGGAGCCGGTCTCGAAGAGGTAACGGTTCATCTCCATGCCTGCAATGAAATCAGGATGCATTGCCAGGGGCCGGTTATAGTTAGGATCCATTGCGAATCCAACAACATGTGACAAGGTAAGTACATTTGAGACCTTGCTCATGCACTGGACCGCCACGATCCTGCAGACGCCGGAGCGAACCATCATGACAGCTTGACCCAGGGACTGGATGAAATCCCCCGGGACAGTACTTATTGGCTTCAGAATTGCTCCCAACTGGTCGTTGCAGTATTCATCTGAGATGCTGTATCCTTCCAAAAAATCTTCAGATGTAGATACAAAGCCATCAATGTCTTTCGGCTCGATGTTGGCATCCATGTATGCCCTAACCGCTGCCTCGTGTGTCAGCTCTCGATACGAGACATCAGGCGTGGTGGGTCTGAAACCCGTACTGCCAACCCCAACGATCGCGACCCTCTTGTACATCTCTTTTCGCCTCCTTTCCCATTGCAAATAAGACAGCTTCTTAAAGCAAAGTTTTACCTCATTCCAGCGCTCACCCCTTTCCTAGTATTCTCTTGTCACCAAATATGACCGAGATGCATTGCATCTTCCACACAATCACTTCAGGAAAAACTTTGCCCCTCACATCCGCCAACCCCAGGCCACTTCCAAACATGCCTGGTACAGCAAACCACTTGTCACCAGATGCCCAAGTGGATGCTACCTTTGGCACCTCACCAGAAGTACGCGCTCTGCCCAGAGGCTTTCTTGGAGAGATCCTCCGGGCATGACTCTCCCTAATCTCTGCGGCAGTTGGAGCAGGAGTGAGACCACCCAATGCCACATTTGCATTGATCCCATATTGCCAAAGCTCAGGGACTGCACTCTTGGGAAGATCCATTAGCCCCCATCTGACAGCGAGGTGCCTCACAGATGAAACTCTGGGTCTTGTGGAACGAATAGATGAGACTCTTGTTGTCTTCCCGGGGAGATTCTCTATCAGGTAAGGAGCTACGGCAGGGATGGTATTCGCGGAACCTCTCAAGTCGACTCCTGACACCGCATCCCAGTCCTCTTCCTTTGAGGTTCAACAGGATTTGGAGGCCTGTGGAATCCTGTATTGTTCACAGATATTTCTGTCTAACCCAGGCCCGGATCACACCCCTTATCAGAGCCTACAGCTGTCTAGCATCTGCAGGCCCGAGTTGGGTGAACAGGACCTTGGCCCCTGTCTCATCCACTTTTTTTATTGTCTTTTCGCCACCTTTGAACCTTGATTCAACTATTGGCATCCATGGTCCGTCACGGGAAATCTCCAGGGTTATGACTCCCTCAAAAACCTGGGCCACTGAGTGGCAAATGCCACCTTCTGGTCAAAATCTGATTCCCGAATCTACTTGACAATCGAGTTTCCCATCGGCCCGCCGCACCAACCCTGCTCAAGACCGGATGCCCGGTCGGATCTGAATCAGCTCAGGACCCTCATCGAGACTGCCTAAGACATGTCATAAGACCTGATACACCAAATGGGCATTGCCCGCTAAAAAGCCCAAAAAGCTCCAAAGAAAAGGGACAGTCCTGGGCAATTTGCTAAGCTCAAAGAGTTTTTTTCTCCCATGCAGAAACTAGCTCACCCAGAAGGAAACAGGATAGCCTGAATAAAATCCCAGCCCGAGGATTCAGCAGAATCCGAAGGGGATCCCCATCCACCGTCTCCTGAGTAGAAATCTTGGATCACAGCGCAGGACAAGCTAGCATGAAGAAATTCACTTGTAAAGAGCATGGCAATGAAAAAAGAGCGGGTAACTAGGATGTCAGGACATTTCTTGTCCGCTTAGGAAATCAAAAAGGGCAGCCCTAAACCGATACTTTCAATAATTCACACAGGAATGACGCAAATCATAGAATGATAGCGCTGACTCAGATCTTACACTCTTGCTCTAGATTCATGGCCAAGGCCAGTGGCACGAGGCAGAGCTCTGGCCTCTTCGCCCATCAAAGGACTCCTTGGCCAGAAGGCTTCCCATTGATCAAGAGTTAAGCCTCCAAATCTCAAAATTTAGAAAACCGGCAAAACCCACCCAGCACAGATAAGGTAAAAGCAGTATTCCAGCCCAAGAAGAAATGGGCCAGAAAGCTATTGTAGTTGCCAAGATGGCCAACCATAGAACGCTGAGCTCTATGAATGCGAGCCCAGGCTGGTGAACTCCAAAGAAAAGAAATGACCACAGGGAATTGAGAACCAACTGGAGGAGGAACAACCCCAGCGCCTTAGGTGCACCATAGAAGCCAGCTTTGCGCCACACCAGCCAAGCCGCCACTCCCATGAGCACGTAAAGTGTAGACCAGACGGGGCCAAACACAGAGTTGGCAGGAGTCCAGCTGGGCTTTTCCAAAGATGCGTACCACTCACCGGGTACAAACCGGGAGCCAACCAAGCCGGCGGCCATGGACACAGCTATCCAGGTGATCAATCCTATTGCTCCCCTCTTCATCACCCAAGCCTCCACACTATGGGCTAGAAGGAAACCGCCCGCTCAAGAAGGCAACCCCCCTGGCGCTTTCCCTCTCCAGGATAGTTTTCACAGCAGATGAGGAAAACTCCAATTCAGCCTGAAGCAGGATAAAATTCTCTGTAAGCTTTCTTGGCCTATGGGGATCTCTGATTCGATTCCCGCCTTGCTCCTATTCTTGTGGGGCGACCCTCAGGATTGAGAGATGAGTGGTGTTCAACAATCTTCCAATCATCTTTTTGCCACTCATAGACAAATGTGTAGCGTGCCTCAACCTCCACACGGCCATTTTCCTCGTCATCAACTTCAAAGCTGTAGATCCCTGAGTTAACGGCAACCCCACCCAAGACTCTGGTATGTAGCTCCACGGTTTTCCCAAGGGGTTTTTTGGGAAGAAAATCCTTTTCAAAGTAATCGCGTATTTTTTGTTGTCCCTTCTTCACATCTCCCTTTAGGGTCGAGAGCAAAATAGCATCTTGCGCATAAAGCTTTACTACTTGATCTGGATCACCACTTTCCAAAGCCGCAAACCAGCGATCAAGTTGATTCCCAACCTCTTTGGCGATGTTTCTCATGAAATACCCTCCTTGGGGATTTGAAGATTCTTGTCCTTCCTAGGGCTCAGCCATAAGGCTCACCTGGGGCATGTGGCACAGCTAAGTGGCGCTAATCCTGATGCTTTGCCAAAGGACAGTATGAGCGGCGCCACCCTGCAGCATCATCTGCATTCTATGGTTTTTTTATCCTTTCTCCTTTCTGGCAGATCAAGTGGCTGACATCTCAACATCCTGATTGTCTTCTGGGAAAAAACACCTTCGGCCCATCAGGGCTTCCTCTCAGTGCCTATAATAATATCAGGTTTAAAACCAGCGAGAAAACTCCATGGCTGTGCATGTTGGGGGCACAGAGAAGATTCCCATTTTGTCTACTTGATACAAAGGCTGATAGTCAATTTCATTTGTCTGTGGTTGGAACGCTAAGGTGCGCATCTTTTTTTTGAGCAGAATTGGCCTTTGGCAACAGCCTTCAAAATTTTTGGACCAGCGGCCCGGCTCCTCAGGGTCTTTGACCCTTGTGTCAATGGTTGGGGGCCAACTCTTTGCGCATCAACGTTGACGAGGCCGGGCAAAGCGCTGAGAACTGCGCAGTTGCGGCTATGGCAGCCGGGGCCTCAGACCTGGGAAGAGCTTCATAACCAAGTCTGGCAAAAAACCCTTCCGCCGTTTTGGTCAGTAGGTACAGGGTTCTTATGCCATGCTTTACTGCCCAGGTCTCTGCCTCAGACACCAAACACGCGCCCAACCCGCTCTTTCGGCGCCCCGAAACTACCGCAAGGGAGCGCAGCATGCCCACCCGGCCGTAAACCTCGATGCCAACGACACCCACCAGTCTACCGCCCTCGCGCACCCCCAGCAGATTAAGATTGAGGCTATTTACGATATCAGCTGTGGGAAGTTGGGCTTGCCTTAGGATCTCCAGGACCTCTTTACTTGGGCTTATGACTTCCGTAAAAGTTGTCCTTTTGTTTGCCGATGGCTTCATTTTTACAGACTCGTGAACACAGACCCGAATAATCCAACTGCCCCAGTGCGATTCCAATAAATTCAACTCAGCACTTGGCTTGGATGGCGGCTGAAAAGAGCCTGCAGCTCACCCACAAATCCACGCACCCTATGATGCTGTCAAGGCCTGCCCACCTCTTGCCCCCAACCATCCAATTCGGTCTTTCTTTAGGTCAAAAAAAGATTCCTGTCAAGGAAAACCATCTGAGCGGCGTTTCCCAAAGTGGACGGTTTGACAGGTATTTGATCCTATGGCATCCTCTGGTAAACATCAAAAAAATATTATCCAGGGAGGATTACTCGGCCTCAACATTCATTTAGGCATCACCCTTTGGGGGTTGAAGCCAGTGAATACTTCCATATGATAAGAGTCATGTTGATCATACCCGTTTTTCATGAAAAGAGAAAAACATCGTGAAACAGCAAAGTCCTTCACCCGCATCATTCAATGGCAGGGGGACATGGGGGCTGTCCCCATGATATGGTAGGATTAGTTGGTTTTCTTAAATAGTTCCATTTTTTTCCTTTTCGGGTTTGAGGCCAGTTGGTAACTGAAAATGTGCCAAATGCATCCGGGTCGGGGGCAGATTCCCAGCTCACCGGGCTTGGAAAAAGGCCAAGCTTGAGGATCTAATTGGCTGGCTCGCAATATCTATAGCTCATGAACAATGAGGGTCAGGAGGTCTCGGAGATGGCCTCGGAACCTAATCAAGACCTGGCTGAGCTTTCAAAGGAAATCCAAAGGCTCAGAAAACGCGTTTCTGAGTTGGAGTCGGCTCAGAGGGCACGGCAAAGACCCCCCGAGGCTTCAATGCAAAGCGAAGATCCGCTTGGGGTTTTCGCACCTTGGGAATGGTACCGTTCCTTGGTGGAAAACAGTTTCGACGGCATATTCATACAAAAGGGGCCCAAGATCGTGTATGCCAACAGGATGCTGCACGAGATGCTGGGTTACAAACCAGGGGAATTGATAGGGAGGGATCACTGGGTGGTGTACGCTCCTGAATTCCAGGCTCTTACTCGAGCCAGGGGAGAGGCGCGTATGAGGGGAGAGAATCCACCCAGCAATTACGAGGTCAGGCTGCAGAGGAAAGACGGCTCAACCCTTGAAGGGGAAATTCTGGCCAAAGGCATACAATTCGATGATGAACCTGGAATTCATGTCTGGATAAGAGATCTTACGGAACGCAAAGCCATAGAAAAGAAACGCCAAGAGCTGGAAGATCGGCTTCAAGAGTCCAGAAGATTGGAGGCCCTTGGAACGCTGGCAGGAGGCATTGCCCATAACTTCAACAACCTCTTGATGGCGATTCAGGGAAACGTATCACTGCTTCTGCTGGAAATGGATCGGGAGGATCCCAGGGGTGAAAGGCTCAGGGCCATAGAGGAAGCTGTGCGAAGCGGAGCCGAGCTGGCCCGCCAAATCCTTAGATCAGCCAAGTGGGAGAAGGTCGAGGTTGGCATGCTGGATCCAAACCACTTGGTGGGAAAGGTGTGCTCTCTTTTTGCAGCAACCCACAAGCATCTAAACATTCGACAGGAGCTAACTCGCCCGGTCCATGCTGTTAAGGGTGACAGGAACCTCTTGGAACAGGTGGTGATGAACCTGCTTCTCAACGGGGTGCAGGCCATGCCCCAAGGAGGTGAGCTTCTTGTGAAAACAGAGAACATTTTCCTCAACGAGGACCACTCCCGACATCACGGCGTCTCGCCCGGCGAGTTTGTAAAGATCGTTGTAAAGGACACTGGAGTGGGAATGGAGCAAGCCACCCTTCAAAGGGTGTTCGAGCCTTTCTTCACTACCAGGGAGGTTGGGAAGGGTACTGGGCTTGGGCTTTCAACCGCATATGGCATAGTGCGAAGTCACGGCGGATTCATGACAGCAGAGAGTGAACCTGGAGCTGGCAGCACCTTCACGGTTTACCTTCCCGCGCTCCAGGAAAAGGCCCATGGAGAGGATGCTGGCGCAGGTACATCAAAGGGAAAAGGCAGGATACTGCTTGTGGACGACGAGGAAATGATCTTGAAGGTGGGCACAAGACTCCTGGAGGCTTTGGGCTACAGTGTCTTGCAGGCTCAAAATGGCAGGGAGGCCCTCAACCTATATGCAACCCACCGGGATGAGGTGGATCTTGTGATGTTGGACGTGGTGATGCCAGAGATGGGAGGTTCCCAGGTGCTTGCAGCCCTGAGGGAGATGGATCCTCATGTGAGGGTGCTTCTTTGCAGTGGACATTTTCCCGATGGTGAAGCTGCCTCCAGCCTCTTGGGCGGATGCGTAGGGGCAATCCGAAAGCCCTTCACCTTGGATGAGCTGGGAAGGACTCTCCAAACATTGATTGCCAGCAGGCAATGATCAGCTGCAGGGGAACCTACTTGCCTGATCCATGCCAGAGATCTTTGATTCTCTCATCGCGGCCACAGCCCAATCTGTATAATCTATACCTGAGGGGATTTTTTAGATAATAATCCTGGTGGTAATCCTCCGCAGGCCAGAAAGTGGAGGCCGGCAGAATCTCCGTGAAGATCCTTTCAAACCTGCCCGACTGCCTAAGCCTTTCCAAGGATTCTTCTGCAAGCCTTTTTTGTTCATCATCATGATAGAAGATTGCTGTGCGATACTGGGAACCAACATCACAGAACTGTCTGTCCTTGACTGTGGGATCTATGTTCTGCCAGAAAACCTCCAGGAGCTGTTCATATGTGACCTCAGCGGGATCATAGATGATCTCCACAGCCTCGGCATGGCCTGTTGAACCCGAGCAAACTTCCTCGTACGTGGGGTTGTCCTTGTGCCCGCCCGTATAGCCCACAGTTGTCATTATCACACCTTTCACCTTGTCGAAAGAAGGCTCCATGCACCAGAAGCACCCTCCAGCAAAGGTGGCCCGCGCTGGAGAGCTCTGCCCATGCCCCTCGGAAGAAAAGGCGCTCATACAGCAAATTACAAGCACCACAGCCGCTATAACTGCTAGAGCCATTGCATGTGCCATGTTCTATGTTTCTCCTTGACTCCAAGAACTGGATCTTTTCTCCAAACCATCTATTCTTACTCTAACCCAGTTACTCCACTGTTCAATGTCTTTGGCATGTGTTTGCCTGGATTGTGGCCAATACCTTCCAGCCTGGGGGGCTGGGCCTAACCGGTGAATCCCAAGCAACATTCTGGACCGGGCCTTTGCAGAAGGATTCTGTTGGGGTAAAAAGAGGCTGTATAAAAATTCCATATGCAATGGGAGTCAGGAGGAAAACATGCAAAGCTCTCTTTTGTTGGAAGGTGTCGGACGTGGAAGTCTTGGACCGTTGGTGATGGCCCGGATACCCGTGGGGGTAGATCTCCTGGAAAGCATGGAATCCCTTGTGAGAAGGGAGGGGATTCAGAAGGCCTTGATTCTGATGGGCATAGGGGCCTTAAGAAAAGCGGTGTTTAGGAATCTTAGGCTCTTCCCCGAGGCCTATCCCATCACCCTTAAAGACAGGCTCTATTACGAGGTGGAGGGCCCCCTGGAGATCACCTCTTTGAGCGGCTATGTGGTCCCCAAGCAAGATGGAAGCACCGTGCTACACGCCCATTTTTGCGCCTCTACGGTGAGGGATGAGAAGGTCGTGGTATATGGAGGCCATCTGGGTCCGGGCACAGTCACCTTTGTTAAGGTGACCGTGGTCATGGCCATGTTGCCGGATATGCCCATGGGCAAGAAGTGGGTGGAGGAACGCCAGACAGAGGACCTCTGGGTGGGATCTCCATGATGAGAAGCTGTCTTGGCTCATAAACACAAGGAGCAGTTCTCAAGGCCCAACCACCTTTGCTTTCATCCACTGGATGATTCGTGAAGGTTGGGTCAAAAAGCTGTGGAGGATTGTGGTCAGAGCCATCGGGGTGAAGGGATTTGAACCCCCGACATCCAGCTCCCAAAGCTGGCGCTCTAGCCAGACTGAGCTACACCCCGATCTTTTTTGATGTTACCACGGGCAACCTGTGGATTTCAATGGCGGTGGAACTTTTCGTACCAACAGTCAAAGTCCCACCCAGATCCTTTGATCCAGCCAGGCTTGGGGGTTCTGATGTGGACTGTCAAAAAATGTTGACTATGTGATATGAGTTTACATTGTTCTGGGATGCAGCCTCGGGATCTATTTCCCACAACACCCCAGAGCCTCCAGCAGCGCATCTTTGATTCCCCTCAAAGCCTGGGCTCTATGACTCATCCGGTTTTTCTCCTCCAGGGAGAGTTCTGCCGCGGTCTTTCCCTGCTTTGGCAGAAAAAAAATGGGATCATATCCAAACCCGCCCTCTCCCTTGGGGGCCTGGGCTATCTCACCCTCCCAGGTTCCCTCTGAAATCCACTCCCTCCCGTCGGGTGCGGCCAAGACCATCACACAGCGGAACCTGGCCTTTCTTTTTCCCGCTTCCAAGCCTCTTAACTCAGCCAGCAGCTTCTCATTGTTTTGTTCATCTGTGGCGCCCTGCCCTGCATACCTGGCAGACCTCACTCCAGGCAGGCCTCCCAACACATCCACTTCCAGCCCGGAATCGTCCGCCAAGGCCAGGCAGCCAAAGTCCAATGCCAAAGCATGAGCCTTTTTTCTTGCATTCTCCAGAAAGCTCTCGCCATCCTCCAGTACCTCCTGTGCGCCTGGAAGCTCTTCCATCCCCACCATCTGGAGATCCAAGTCAGAGAAAAACTCCCTTATTTCCCTGAGCTTGCCCTTGTTCCTGGTGGCCAAAAGGAGTCTTTTGGGTCCTGATATCATGGCTGAAAAGAAGGAAGGTAAGCCCTCTGTAATTCATGGATCTTGTAAATGCCTTTCCAGGCCATGTCCAACATTTCCTCCAGCTGAGATCTGCTGAATACTCCGTCCTCAGCAGTCCCCTGGATCTCAACCAGATCCCCAGAGCCTGTCATCACTACGTTCATGTCCACCTCGGCCCTGTAGTCCTCCCAATAGTCCAAGTCCAGAAGAACATTCCCCCCAACAATACCAACGCTCACGGCTCCTACCTGGTCCTTGATGGGCATCCTGCTGATGGCCCCTGTTGTCATGAGTTTCACCAGGGCTTGCACCAGAGCCAGAAAGCCGCCATTTATGGCTGCGGTTCGAGTCCCTCCGTCAGCCTGGATTACATCACAATCTATGCGGACCGTTCTCTCCCCCAGGACCGTGAGATCTGTGATTGCCCTCAGGGACCTGCCTATGAGGCGCTGGATCTCAGAAGTCCTCCCCCGGTTGGCGTCTCTTGGAGTCCTCACCTCCGTCGATGCAGGCAGCATTGCGTATTCCGCAGTGACCCATCCCTGCCCCTTGCCTTTTAAGAAGGCAGGAACCGCTTCTTCTACCGTGGCGGCGCATAGCACCCTGGTGTCGCCCATGGCAAAAATCACCGAACCCCAGGCATGTTTCTGAACGCCGGATTCTACAACCACGGCTCTGAGCTGATCAGCTTCCCTGCCCATTCTTGCGGCCATCACCGCCCTCCCCTCAGGCCTGATCTCATTCCATCCTGCGAGGGTCTTGCAAGAATCCACGCACTCCTTTGAGGATGGATCTGGCCAGGGCCCTTCTTTTGGCCTGGTCCTGAAGAGCCTTGAGGTCTCCCCCGTGCGTCAGGAATCCTACCTCCACCAAAACTGCCGGGCATTCCAGATCAGGAAGGCCCAGTAATGGTAACTGACGGGAAGGTTTGGAACCCACCCCCCAGGCAGCCTCCAAGACCCGCTGTATGTGCTCTGCCAGCAATATGGTCTCATTGATCCTCTTGGTGGTGACCATGTCTTGGAGAATGGCCCTCACCCCTTCCCCATGCACTGATACGCTTTTTGAATTCTTCCCCACTGCGTTCTCGGCAGGAGCCGAGTAAAAAACCCTGGGGCCGTGCGCCTTGCCTTGGAAATCAGCATTGAGGTGTATTCCCAACCACAGGTCCGCCCCCTGGGCTGCATCCAGTCTTCTGGACCATGGGAAAGCCTCGTCCTCTTCCCTGGTCAGGCGCACCTGGAATCCTCCCATGGTACGGGCCTCCTCCCTAAGCTCCCTTGCAAGAACCAGGGCCACCTCCTTTTCAAAAACGTTTTGCGCTCCTGAGGCTCCCTTATCTTTTCCGCCGTGACCAGGATCCAGCACTATTCGCACTGGCCCATGAGCTGGCTGGGCCATGACAAGACCTGAACCCCAGAAAAAAAACAAACCCAAAACAACCCCAAAAACACTGCAAGAAATCCTCATCAGGATACATTCCCTCTCAACTGGACTCTAACCCAATCTGCTCTTGCAGATGGCGCTCCACACCCTAGCTCCAAGCCCCGGCCTCGGCCCCAAGGAGCCTGCTGCAAAACCCTTTATAAATTTTCCATTAAGCTCGTTCCTTTTCGGGCATCTATTCGGCTCTCAATATGAGCCAGGCTTCTTACTTCAGTCACCCTTTTCTCAAAGTATGCTAGCTTTGGAATTTCGATCATAGGGGAGTCAAAGCGAACCTGTCAATGAGGGGCTTTTGATGAGGGCCTTGGGGCCAATCGCAGGCATGAAGTTTAGAGGACCGAGGTAGCATTCGGCGGAAGTGATTGGATGGTGGTATTGTGGTAGGATGGGTGATATGAACTGAGGTCTTTTCTCACGAGCAACTCTTTAAATGTGGGCCTGCATGTTTTTGCAGCGGATCAGCAAGGGGCCGAGACTGAAAAGTAAAGAGGACTGGGGTAGACAAATAGGAGAAGCAACACATGGCAAATCAACTCAAATCCAATGAAAAAACAAGGCAACCTCAACTCCAAAGCCCTGGAACCAGGATGGAAGGCAATCAGCCACTTCCATTGCAAGACAAGGAGGCAATCTTGGAGGAAATCCTCAGGGCGCAGGCCCAGGAGGCCCTTGGAGCAAGGGTAGGAAGGAACGAACCTTGCCCTTGCGGCTCAGGCAAGAAGTATAAGAAGTGTTGTTTGGAAAAACACAGGGCAGTCTTGTCCAAGATTCCACTTGCAGGAGCCGGCATGCCTAGAAAATCTGAGAAGGCAAAACTCCTTTGTGAACAAAGGGTAAAGCAAGGCTACGATCTGTTGGGTACACGCCGGTTTCAACAAGCTCTTTCTCTGGCCCGCTCATGCACAGAGAATTTCCCCCAAGATGATAGATTTAGGGACATCATGGTCACAGCTCTCTTGCAACTGGACAGGTGGCATGAAGCCCTTGAGATGGCTCAGCAAAGTTACGACCAGGCCTTGTCAGAAAAACAGTACTTTCTATCCAATGGATCCCACTCCTGGGAGGCACCCGGAAAATCCGGGGTGGGACACGCTTATGCCCCTGAAGCATGGTTGGAAAGAGTTTGGGTCACCAAAAAGGCTGTAGAGTACCAGCAGTCCATGCCCCCAGAGCCAGATCAGCATCTGATGAAACTGGTAAGGGAGCTGCACAAGGCAGAGAATCCTGAGCGTTACCCCCAAGGCAGGGAGCAAGGTCTCCAACTCAGGAAAGAGGAATTGGCCCCTGTTTTGGAAGAGCTCAAGAAGGCCGGCCCAAAGGCCCTTGCCTATCTGCTGCCGCTTTGTCCCAAGTATGGTTGGAGCGGACTTCTGGTCCCAGAGCTTCTGGTGTATTGGGCCAGCCCTGATTCCATAAGAGCTCTCATAGAATTGGCCATGTTTCGCTACCCGTATCTTTCGGAGAGCTGTCTCAAGGGGCTTGAGGATCTTGGTGAGAACAGCCTCCCGCACTTACAGCAAGCTTTCCTCGAGGAGCCCGAGATGGACCCCCTAAAAACCGGGCTTCTTTCTGTGGCAGGCGAAATCGGCACACCCAGGGCAATGCAATGGTTGGTTGAAATGCTGGATCATCCTCTGGCGGTGATCGTCAACTGGACTGCGGGCATCCTTGGTAGAAAGGCCCACAAGCCTGCCTTGCCCAGGCTCCTGGCAGCTAAAAATAGAGTAGGAAACCAGCCTTATATAATCTGGGCCATCGAGCAGCTGCAGGGAGATACGCTCAGCTGAAACCTCTCCGTGCAGACCCTTTAAGGTCTGGTAGTGGTTACATCCTCCCAAGGTCCGTGCCCCAGTAAGGCAAGCTTTCGGGCATTGGCCTTTTTGAGACGAGACTCCATCTCTTCCCAGGCTTTTCTGAGTTCTTGCATCTCTGCCATGGCTTCCTTTAACTCCCCCGAGAGTTCCTGCTTGACAACCTCCCCGTCTTCAGCCATCTCCAAAGCAGCCTGTAGCCCCCGGATCTGACCTCTCAAGAATCTGACTTTTTCCTTCAACTCTCTCAAGGCGCTTAGGATTTCCTCTTCTTCCCTGCTCAGATAATCAGTTGGTCTGCTGCAGGCTTTGGGCTCAGCTCCGCCTACAAATACCTCGCAAGGGAAACATATTTCCTGGGTTCGAGGCCCTTTGTCATTGTCTTTCATCTTCCCCTCCAGATTCTGACTTCCTTATGGATCCCTGATTCAGCATAAACAAAGGGCTGAAGCGGTCAAGACTCCCAAGAGGCAGCAGAGGTGTGAAGCCAGAAAAATCAGGCTTGACTATGTGATTTCATGCCTTATTCTAAGGAAGAAAAAGAATTCCAGCCAAAAACAGGAAAGCCTGGATAAATTGGAATTAATAAAAAACAAGCGTTTAATTAGAATGAAACATTAAAGTAATTTAGATCCTTTGTGCTTTTTCTGCCAGAGCATCATGCAAATGGACTCAAGGAAAATAATTGTAATCCGAGACCATGGAGATTTGGACTTAGTCAGTCCATGTAACTTATTGTTGTTTGGCAACTAGCCTAAGACCATTAGGTATTACGAGAATGGATTCGTTACAAGTAAATGCCAAGTCTAAAAACAACCTAGGAGGCCAAAAGATGATGGAAGAAAAACCGGTTTGTCCCCATTGTGGTCTTCCCATGAACAGGTGGGCCACACCTTCCATGACTACATGGGAGTCCGACTATATGTATGTCTGCTTCAACGATGATTGCGGATATTATGTCAGAGGCTGGAAATGGATGATGGAGAAGTATGAGGTATGCTGCTCGTACAGACACAGGTATGATCCTAGAACAGGCGAAAAAGGTCCGCTGCCTGTATGGTCTCCCACTGCCCTGAAGGAAGGCATAATAGACTGAGAATCTTTGTACCCCTTGACCCAGACTCCTATCTGATTATGCTGAAGCCAGCATAACTTCTAAGTGGAGGTGGAAGCATGAAGGGTAGGAAGGAGTCTTTGGACTTCAAGGCCATAGAGGAAAAAGCTCGGGAAGAGGAACTTGTAAGGCCCAGAGTAGAGATCTGGCCTGATCCTTTTTACGATGAATGGGCTGAGTGGGTAAGGAGCCACGAGATGAAAAGGAGAGGAAACCCGGTGGACATCTGTGAGCTTGTGCCGGGAATGAAGGCTAGCCCTCTTTGCGCCATGGGATTACATTGAACGACATTTGAAAGATCCGAATTAGCCCGCCTGGAACAAAGGCGGGTTTTTTCTTTCATGGAGAAATCATGTTAGAATCTCATTGACTGGATGATCCCCTAAACTGGCTCACTGATCAAGATCAATAGGTATGGAGTTAAACCCAAGCAGGATGCTGGATTTGGTTTTTTCTCTGTTCTAAACCCAGGCCCAAGCAAGAACCAAATCCTTCTGGGTCATGGATTCTGGAACATTGGGATCTGGTAGGTTGCCTCGCATTTTTTGCGAATGATGCGGGGAGTGCTGGGGTAGGGAAAAACATTGCACTGGTTTCACGCCATCTACGAAGGAAGGGAAACATTCGATTCCCCGGAAGAGGAGTTGGCTTACAGGGAAGCCCAGATGGCCCTTACCCGAAACGAAGCCCATCAGTTCCAAAACCTCCTGGGATTGCACAAGGGCGATTTGGTGCTGGAGCTTTTCTGCGGCAATGGAAGGCACTCGGTGAGCCTGGCTGGCCTGGGGATCAGGGTTGTGGGGGTAGATCTGGCCAGATCCAGGGTGGCCTTTGCCAGCCGTTGGGCAAAAGACCAGGAGGTGCCGGCTTTTTTCCTGGTGGCAGATGCCGGATGTCTGCCTGTGAGGGGCAAGGTAAAGGCTGTAATCATCTTGGGAGGTTCTTTCAGCCATATGGCCAGTTGGGATGAGGATGTCAGGTTTTTGAGAGAAGTGAGAGATCTCCTTACCAAGGGTGGAAAACTCCTGATAGACAATCCTAATCCGGTCAGGTTTTGGGCACTGCGCAATCCTCAGGATCAGCTTCCAAGGCCTGAGGAGCTACCCTGGTTTGATCTTCCCCTGAAATCATCGGTTGGGCCGGGTCATGTTCGTTACTGGGGGGCCCATTGCATTTCCATGATGCTGGAGCAGGCTGGATTTATTGAAGTGAAGCTCTTGGGTGACAGGGAGGGAGCTCCTTATTGCGGACAAAGCCCTAGGCTCATCTCAATAGGCAAGACCCATGGTTTGTGAATCATCTCCCAGAGACCCTCGGAGAGCTTATGATCTGGAAAAGCCGGAGGAGAGCAAATGGAACAGAAAAAAAATCCCTACATAGAGAATTTCTGCAGAGTCCTCATCACCAAGAGGGAGACCAAGTTGGACGAGGAAGCAATGGAACGCATGGTGGAGTCCCTGTATAACTTCTTCGAGAACAGGCTGGGCCGAAATCTGATCGCTGCCCTCCCCCAGGAAAGGAAAGAGGAATTCGTGGCCCTTTACGACAAGGGCACTAGGGACCTAGACGAAGAAACCGTGAATCGTCTCTTTGCTGAACAACAGATAGATCACATAGCCATAATGAAGCAAACCATGCAGGAGGTGGCTGAGCTCTACTTCCGCAATCGACCTGGGGACGGGCCTCCTCCCTGGGCCAAGCCATGAGCTCTTCAATACACCAAGGGATATGACTATGTCCTGAGCCTAAGGCTCATCTCACCCAGAAGGGCAAACTTGAGCCATTTCATGGCCAAGAGCATCAGAGCGACATCATCCTTGCGAGCGCGCTCCACTTGCTCTTCGGGAATATGGAACCGCTTCAAAAACTTGGTCTTAAAAACAAAGTCACGAAATCTGTCCAGATCATAGCTGGCCATTTGGAACATGCCAAGGCTTTGAGCATTTAGGTTTTTCAACCTGGGGCTTCGGCTTGTCACTATCTCCATCCATGGATGATTCATCTCATTGAACTCGGCAACTCCCTGGTCCTCAAGCCACTCCTCCAGGGACCAGTGTTTGCTCTGCTCAAAGCCCTTACAATGATCTTCTCTTACCAAGAAGTAAAGCTCCCGAGCCACCCCTTGGGCTCCGGCCGCCGAAGCTCCCCTTCCCACCGGATAAAGTCTGCAGGCGCCGGGACGGTCCTGGTAGATAAGACAGCCTTCTTCCCGCACAAAAGGACAAGGCCTTCTTCCCACCTCCTCCATTTTGAGCCTGAGCATAGGAAAAGGGGATCCGCTGTCATGGACTGGCACCGCATATCTCTGCAAGAATTCGCCTGAACCCATGCCCAGTGCATTTTTCATGCGCAGCACATCATAAGGAGTAAGAACCAGCCTCAAATCAGCGCAGCAGTCATTGAAGCATGGCACCCTGGGGTGGCATGCGAAGTGGAAACTCCCTTGGTCCAGGAGCCTGAACCGCACTGCATCCCCTCCCCAAAGATCCCTTCCTGGATCAGAAACCACTCCCATTTCCTCCCCGCACTTTTCCCCCTTCTTGGGGCTGGACAAGCTCCTCCCTTATCTTCATGCTCTCACCTGCCACCAGCCCGAAGCGCAGCCATCTCTGCCCCAGTTCCAGGAGTGCCACATCATCTGTGGGCAAGACTTCCACCAGCTCCCTCTCCACGTGGAAAATCTGGAGGAATCTGGATTCCAACACAAACCTTCTGAAACTGTCAGGATCGTACATGGCCATCCGGCACATACTTTGGATCCTTGAATTCTTTATGCCTTCCCTGAGAAGAACAGGGCTGGGTCCCACACGGCTCAGCCTTGCCTCGACTCGCTCATATTCAGCAACCCCTTGGCCCTCCAGGTATTCCCCCACCGTGCTTTCCGAGGGCTCCTCTAACCCAAGGCAAAGCTCTCTGGGGGCCACCAACCGGTAGTATCCATCCTGCTCTGCCCGGTCTAGGGGAAACATCCTGCAAGACCAGGGCCTGTCTTCATAGACCGTACAACCCCCGGGTCCCAAAAGAGGGCAGGCCCTCTCCTTTTCCTCTTCCATTTTCAGGATGACCAAAGGAAACCCAGTAGCCTCAGGGATCAGTGTGAGGGTATACCTTTCCAGGAACTCCCCGGAGCTGATACCAAGCTTTTTCCTCAATCTGACTATGTCATAAGGTCCCAGAAAGATATTGACATTTCTGCAGCACTTGGTGAAACAAGGCACTGCGGGCTTACAACTGAATTTCAAAGAACTCTTTATGTCCAGGAGCCCTCCTTGCTCAACCGTGTAATCCGATCTGTTCAATGGCTCCTCGATCCCGCCCCTCTCAAGAACCGATTTCGGGGCAATTTGATTCCAGAATCTTTTCCAAGGGGGGGAGTCTAGTCCTCTCCCCTATAATTGGCCAGGGTCTCCATTATGAGGAGCTTTTCCTCCCGGCTTTTTCCGTATTTCCTCGCAATTCTCTCCACCAGAGTGTGATGGCCGATCTCCACCCCCTCTGGTCTGCGAATCGCATCCAGCTCTCTCTCGTAACGATAGACGGCTCTGACGAGCCTTACCAGGAGGCTCTCTGCCACCACGATTAACGAGCCCTCCAGTCCTGCATCAGTGCGGGGTGGCCACCACCGGCACCGATATGTCCACACCCTTGCTGAGCTGCCTCCCCGAGTACCTGGCATAAACCATGGCCGTGGTTCGATAAAGCATGTGGGCAAACTTGGAAAAGGGCAGGTAAGCAAAAAGAAACCAAACAAAGACCAAATGCACGAAATACATGGGATAGGCCAAATAGGGTAACTCAGCCAGACGAAGCAGCTCGGTCAAAAGCCCGCTTACCCCTGTGGCCAGCACCACCCAGAGGAAAAGCCACTCAAAATAGGTGGCTCTTCCAGCTGCTTCTCCTTGAACCAGCCTGTTGCGGATGGCTATGATGGACCCAATGATCAGAATCAAGGCCCCCAGGTTCCCTATCCACTTGATGGGATTGCTCAGGGGATATGGGGTCTGTTTCCCGAAAACATAAACCCCTGCGGCCACGCAAGCCGTGGTCATGGCCAGAAGGATGAATCCCCAAACTATGTTGAAATGTGCCGTATACCTGGAACGGTTTGTATCGCAAAGCTTAAAGAAGTTATGTCTGAGGATTTCCACAATCGTCCCCCCTATGTAAACCGTTACCCACTCCAGGGGAGAATAGCGATACTCTTTCTTTATCTCGGGCCCCTGTTTGACCAGCTCGGCCCACATCTTCTTGACCCCCAGGGCCGAGCATATCAGGGTCCAGATAGCCGTGATGGGGAAGATCACATCCACAACCGGCCATTGGGGAATAAACTTCCTGTAGACGATCTCTCCCTCGGGAATTCCAAGGGTTCCGCTTGCGGCCATGAAAACCAGAAGAATGACCACGGGTATGGCGAAAAGCACTGGAGCAAACTTGGGCTCGTACACCACGCGGGCCAGGCTGGCCGGTACAGAGTAACGCAAGATGCTCATTCTCTGAAGGGCTCCCAGCACATCTCCTGGCCTGGCACCCCTGGGACAGTACTTGGTGCAGTCATGGCACTGATGGCACAACCAGACATCTGGATCCCCCAGAAGCCTTTCCTTTAAGCCCCACTGGCTCCAAAGCATTTCTTTCCTGGGGAATGGCCTATCATCAGGGGAAACATTGCAGACCACAGAGCAGGTAGCGCACTGGAAGCATTTCTTGAGATCCTCCCCGCCTTTGGCCTTCATTTCCCGGATGAAGGACAGATCCGGTTCCAAGAGCCTCGTCTGCGACATCTGAACCACCTCCTATAGCCCGGGCAATGCCCCCTGATCTTGCCGGTACCGGTGAAGATTTCCAGACCGGCCGGCTTTCCTTTCAAGCAAGAATTCCTCTACCATCGTAAAACCTGATACCCAATGTTACCCATGAAAGAGGCCTGAGCTTCCTATATGGCCCTGGCCAGGCAAACCACGATCTAGAATCCCTTGTATGGGTTGGGACCTACTTCCTGAATGGTCTCCAGGAATTCCTCCATGATCGCGGGAATCCGATGGTAGTCCGAGATCTCTATCTGTTCAACCCTTATTCTGGAGGACTCCAAGGCCAGTCTGTCCAGGGTCTCAGAGACCTTGGCCAAACGATAGTTGGCCAGCTCACTTCCCTTGGCCATGTGACACTGATAGTCTTCTCCATGTTTGCAACCCAGAAGAAGCACGCCATCTATGCCCTTGGACAAGGCATCGGCGATCCATATGAGATTCAAGGAGCCAAGGCACCTCAAGGGGATGATTCGCACAAAGGGGTTATAATTCCCCCCTTTGATTCCAACCATGTCCAAGGCAGGGTATGCATCGTTTTCGCATGCCAGGACCAGGATCCTGGGCTTTTCCTCTGTCTCTTCCGGAACCTCTATGGCCTTGATCATGGCGCCGATCATGCCCACCGAGTAATCTTTGAAAGATATGATCCGCTCGGGACAGGATCCCATGCAAACAGAGCAGCGCCTGCACCTGGTGGGATTGGGAAGGGGATTGCCCTTTTCATCCTCGTTGTACATGCCGAAGGGACATTCCTCGGTGCAACGCTTGCACTGGGTACAGCGCTGCATGAAGAGTTCAGGATAGCTCATGTCTCCTGCCCTGGGGTGAACGGCCTTGCCCTGAGCGGTCAACTCTACGCATTGTATGGCCTTGAGCACTGCACCCCTGGCATCTTCTTGGCTGAAGGCTATGTCCATGGGGGCCCTCACAGGCCCTGCTGCGTATATGCCTGTCCTTCGGGTCTCATAAGGAAAGCATATGAAATGGGAATCAGGAAATCCATACTTCAGGTCCGGGAGTTCAGGACCCTGTCTGTAAGCCAGATTCAAGGTATTGGAACGTATGATCCTGGTTGGAATAAGAAGCTGGGAGGCAATATCTTGCTTCTTGTCCGCAGGTTCTTCTTTGGGTTCTTCCTTTGTTGCCTCCCCCAGCGCAGTTCGAGGTACCATTCCGGTGGCCAGGACCACAAGATCTACCTTCAATTGGGCCCTCTCTCCCAGGAGCTGGTCTTCCACTTCCAGCACCACAGAGCCGTCTGCTTGAGGCTCCACTGCCATTACCTGCGCCTTTGTCAGAAATACGCCTTCTTCCTCCTGGACCCTCTTATAGAAGTTCTCGTACTGCCCGGGGCAGCGAAGGTCCTTGTAAAGAACAAAGACCTTGGAATCAGGATTCCCTTCCCTGACATACATGGCCTGCTTGAGGGCGGTCATGCAGCAAACCGAAGAGCAATAAGGCAGGTGCTCCTTATCGCGGGAGCCCGCACAAAGCACAAATGCAACATTATTAACTTTGTGGCCATCGGAAGGTCTTTTCAAATTCCCAGATCTGGCAAGATCCTCCATTTCCGGGGTGGAGATGATGTTGGGACTCTTGCCATAACCCAGGTGACTCAAATTCTTGGGATCATAGGGCTCGAAGCCCGTAGCCAACACTATTGCCCCCACCTTCTCCTGAACCACCTCATCCCCCTTGCGGATGAAGGCCTGGAACATCCCTGGAGCACCCTCTATGCGCTCTATGCTGGAAGAGCAATGAATGGTTACACCAGGCTCTCTTTTCAGAGTCTGGGCCAGAGTCTCCCAAACAGGCTCTTCCAGCTCCCTGTAAGGCGGCCTTTCAGGATACTGTCTGAAGAGTTTCGCCGCAAAACCCCCAAGGCCTTCTTCCTTTTCAACAAGCACCGCCTCGTATCCGGTCCTGGCGGCCTCCACAGCAGCCGTCATGCCCGTTATACCGCCTCCCACCACAAGAATCCTCTTGTTGATCTCCTCGGCGTACGGGACCAGAAGCTCCATGTTTTGAAGCCTTGCAGCTCCCATACGGAGCTGGTCTTCGGCCATCATCTGAACGTCCTCGTCCACCTTCTGGGCCTCAGCCCCTTGTTGCCTGTGGCTCCAAACCACCTGTTCCCTCAGATTGACCCTTTCCACAAGGACTTCCCTGGGATCAAAAGAAAAGACCTCGGTCTTGGCTCTGGGAGAGCAGGCTGCTATGAGCAGAGCGTTGACCCCTTCGTTGGCCATGTCTTCTTTTATCCTGGCCACGCCTTCGGGCCCGCAGAGCATCTCGGACTTCCTGCACAAGGCTGCCTTACAATCCCCTTGGGCCACCTTTTCCAACTGCTCCAAGTCCAGTCCTTGGCCTATGCCACAGCCTGTGCATAGATAAGCAGCTATTTTCCGATCCATGGATTCACCTCCTCACCGCAGACTGGATGGCTTTGAGAGCCGCACTAGTGGCGTCTTGCACGGTGGCCGAAACCTCCATGGGTTTCCTGGCGCAGCCGGCACCATAGACCCCCGCTCCATCCAGCACGAATCCGTCTTCGTCCCAGCTCAGCTGGACTCCTTCGGGCCTCTCGTGGGCTGCAGTGGGCATCATCCCGGTGGCCAGCACCACTAGATCCGCCATGGTACGGGTGATCTTTCCCGAGGCTGTGATCTCGGCCTCTACTATGGGATTATGCTTGATAGGATCTTCGGTGATGCGCGCCACCTTGCCCTTTATGAGATGCACATTGGGATCTGCCTGCACCGCTGCCAGCAGGTCCTCGTTTCTGCCCAATGCCCTCAGGTCTATGTAAAACACGTATACCTGGGAATCTGGAATCTGTTTTCTTACATATTGCACCTGTTTGAGGGTGGCAGAGCAGCAAACCCTGGAACAGAAACGCAGGTGGTTCTCATCGCGCTGTCCAGCACACTGGCAGAAAACCACAGTGTGAGGAGGCTTTGCATCTGAAGGCCGCAGAACCTTCCCCTGTGTGGGACCGTTGGCTGCATGGAGTCTTTCCATCATCACGTTGGTGATCACGTTGGGGGCCTTGCCAAAAGCAAGGTTTTCCATGCGACTTGCATCATATGGCTCCCAACCAGTGGCCACCACAACAGAGGCCACGTGCAGATCCATGGTCACAGGAGTCATATCCAGGTCTATGGCACCATAAGGGCAGGCGTCTCTGCATCTGGCTGCCTCCTCGGTGCCTATTATCTCTGGGGCCAGCACATATCTCATGGGAAAGGCCATCTCATGGGGAAGATAGGCTGCCTTGATCTTCTTCATGCCGTAATTGAAGGGATCCGGAATCTCGCTCTGGCATACCTGGGCACACTTGCCGCAGGCCGTGCACTTCTCGTTCACGTACCTGGGTCTGATACCCACCTTCACATGGAAATCCCCTTCCACTCCTTTTATCTCCATGACCTCAGCCATGGTGAAATATTTGATGAGGGGATTCGCCTTTATCCTCTTGAAGTTTATCTCCATTCCGCAGTTGGGTGGGCAAAACTTCGGGAAATACTGGTCAAACCTGACCACTCTCCCACCCAGGTAAGGCTCCTTCTCCACCAGAAACACCGGAAAGCCCACCTCAGCGGCCTCGATGGCAGCCGTAAGCCCGGCAATCCCGGCTCCTATCACCAGCACGCCCTTGCCTCGCTCCTGTGCCATTTCTTCCCTCCCTTGGAAACCCTCTTTAAGAGCTGGGGCCAGATGGTAAGCCCCAACCCAGATTCCTGAGCTGGTCGTCTCTACTGGTCTGGATCAGGCTCCGGCCAAAAGCTCCTCCCAAGCGCCTTTTCCTCAAGGCTCAACAAACCTTTTCAGAGCCCTCAGGCCACAGACCCAATTCAGCCAATACGTGATTCCAACTCCCACAAGCCCCTTGCCATGTCCGAAAACCATGGGCCTTCAGCAATTACCACCCTTCCCAAAGGACCGACTAGAAGAAGTCTTCCCCTTGGGGCGAGCGGCAGGACCATCTTGCTGGCGGTTCTCAAAACAAGGCTCCAGGCAGCCCAAGAAGGGCTGCCTGGAGCCGCTCTATCTTCGCCGTTTAGCCCGGCGGAAAAATCAAATATACTGTCTTTTCGCTCACTTCTCGGCAGTGATGAACTTCAGCACAGGCCGCTTCATCATTTCCCACTTGTCGGTCTTGGGATCCCACTTGCAGTTTACAAAAACTTCCCAGTTCTTGTCCATATTGGGAAAGTCTGCCCTGAAGTAGTATCCCGGCCACCTGGTCTCCTCCCTGAACAGGATGGAGCGCATGTGGGCCTCGGCCTGCCACATCCTCTGCACATTCTCCCAGCAGCGCATCAGTTCATGCAGGTCGGCTGCGGCCAGCTTCTCGGAGTCCTCCTTGAGAAACTGCAGGAGCTCCAGGCCCCTCTCTAGCATCTTAGCGCTGGTGGTGAAATCAGCAGAGTAACCGCCCGCATACTCGTCCATGATCTTCTGGAGCCTGAACATGAACATCTTGGGCTTGATGTAGTTGGGGTTGATATCCGGGTTGTCTGAGAAGTCCTTGTGCTGCTCGTAGAGCGCCAGAGGCCTCAGGATCCTCTCCTTGAGAGCTTCCACCTGCTTGGGATCCACCTTGGGCTGATCTGGATTGTCCACTATAAAGGCCAGGGCTCCCTTGGCAGCCAGGCGGCCCTCGCAATGGGAGCCGTCTGAGAACTTGTGACTGGAGGCCCCGGAGGCGTCTCCAGCGCAGAAGAGCCCCTTGACCGTGGACATGCGGTTATAACCCCAGAAGTATTCTGGCGGAGCCACATCCTGGGGCCCGCTCACCCATGCACCCGAAGCTCCGGAGTGGGAACCGATGAAGTAAGGCTCACAGGCAAAGATCTCAGAGCCCTTCTCCTCGGGCTGGATGTTCTGGGCAGCCCAGAGAATGGCCTGGGAAATGGTCATATCCAGGAAGTCTTCCCAAGCCTCGGCCTCCAGCTCCTTTAGCTTCTTCTTGGCAGCCTTCTCATCCCCCGAGGACTGGGCTATCTTCTGGATGGCCTCCTCTGTCCTCATATAGATGGGGCCCTTGCCCTCTTTCATATCCAGCATGCCTAGCCAGTTACGCAGGTTGGCTGGAATGGGTTTCACGAGTCCGTACGGAGCCCATTTCTCCAGCTCATCCTTCCTCTCCACCATATAGTCACCGCCGAAGGCGTTGGTGGCTCTGGATTTAAACAGCAGGAACCATGCGCCAACAGGCCCGTAGGCATCCTTGAATCTCACGGGGATGAACCTGACTTCTTGGCAGGTCATCTCAGCCCCGGCCTTCAAGGTGAAATAAGCGCTGGAGCCGCTGTTGAAAGGAGGATACCAGGAGCGGCCCAAGCCCTCACCCACAGAGCGTGGACGGAACACGTGCACGGCTCCACCCATGGCAGCCAGCACTGCCTTGGCCTTGAACACGTAAAACTTGTTCTCCCTCACGCTAAAGCCCACGGCACCGGCGATGCGATCCCCATCCATGAGAGGCTCCACTATGAAGACCCTCTCGAAGATCTCGCCTCCCGCCTCTTTCATGGCGTTCTTGGCAGCCTCTGCGACGATCACCTTGTAGGACTCTCCGTTGATCATGAGCTGCCAGCGGCCCTCATGCACATACTTTCCGTTCTCATCCTTCCAAATGGGCAGACCCCATTTCTCAAACAGGTGCACCGTGGAGTCCACGTGACGGGCTATGTCGTAAACCAGGTCCTCACGGGTTATGCCCATGAGGTCATTGCGAACGTAATCCACATACTGCTCAGGGGTGTTGTCCCCCTCACCTACTCCCACGTACTGGTTCAGGGCGGAAAGGCCCATGGCCACTGCACCGCTTCTGTCCATGGCTGCCTTGTCCACCAAGGTCACTTTCAAACCTTTTTTCTTGGCCCAATAAGAAGCCTCTACAGCCGCGCCGCAGGCCGCCATGCCTCCGCCGCAGATCAGCAGATCGGTTGTCACCTCTACAGTTTCAAAATTCTGCATGGAATTCACCTCCTTGGGTGTCCTGGGAAGTAAAGCGTGCTACTTCTTCAGCGTCGGCACCTCTTGGAGCCACAGGGAACCAGGTTCTGTGAAAAGCACAGGGCTCTTGAGGTCGTCCGAGCCAGTCTCCCACCCGCCGTCCGGGACAGCCGAACCCTCGGGGGTCGTCCGGATGGGGAACTTGAAGCGCTTGATCTGCCCGTTGCGGAATTTCACTGTCCACATAATGGAATCAGAGCTTCTAAGCGGTACCACAGAAGCTCCCATGGGGACGAAATCAGCATAGCCGCGCACGTCTACGGCCTGCTGGGGGCAGATCTTCACGCAGTTATAGCACTCCCAGCACATCTCAGGCGCCCTGTTGTAAGCCTTCATGGTGTCCTTGTTGAGGACCATGAGATCATTGGGGCAGATGTACTGGCAGGCCGTCTTGTCCTGTCCCTTACACCCGTCGCATTTCTCCAGAATCACGTAGCTTGGCATCAGTTCTCCTCCTCACAGACAGGTCTTTTGGGTGAACTGTTCTTGACTATCCTCCCACCCTATTTGTCACACTCTGTTTTAGCCCTTTTCACCTCCTTTCCCTTCCCGAGGCCCCACAGGGCCCCGCCAAGACTCACTTCTTAAGGAACTCTGCAATCACATCCACCTTCTTCTTCTCCACTATGAGATCAAAGATCTGGTCCTTTACGGCCTTGGGGAGCAACTCGATACTCTTGGTGGTGGCGCTGTCGAACTTGGCCATGGGATAGCGTTTCAGCAACTCGTCGCGCTGCTCGGCTGTGGTGGGAACCCTCAAGACCTTTAGTCCTGCCAGCATCTCCTGGCACAGATCGGCCAGCCCAGCAGCCTGAAGCTTGGCATAACGTTCCTCGTTGATCCACACATTGATGGGAAAGGTCTCGGCCATCTCTTCTCTCCTCCTCTCGGACGCGCTCTAGAGCTTGGGGAATGTGAAGACAGGGTTACGATTCTCCAGATATTTCTGGGTCACGAAGGCATCCCCCTGACCGTACTTCTCGGCGCACTCCAGGATAAGATCGAAGACCTCGGGTCTGAAGATCAGCCTGGGGGGCTTCACCCCGTCTTGGATTATGCTTCTGATGAGAGTCCCGCTGAAGTTTTGAATCTTATCCTTGTGAGCACAAAGTCCCATATAGGTAACCTCTGCGCAAACCGGGCAGTACCACCACTCCAACACCCTCACCGGTTTGATATTCAGATCTTTTTCCGAAAACTTGTCAAAGATCCTGTGGGCATCATAGGGATCATAGTAAGTGCCCACACCCGCATGGTCCCGGCCGAACATGTGGTGTGTGATGCCCAGGTTGGCCCTCAGAGCCGCGTGAAACACAGCTTCCCTTGGACCAGCATAGCGCATGTCCCAAAGGGATATGGAGGTAAGATGCACGTCTTCCCTGAAGTATCCGGCTGTTCTGAGAACGTCGTGGCAAAGCACTATTGCCTCGTCAATATAATCTCCGGGCCTCTTTTCGCCTATTATGGCATTGACCACCACCCCTACCACCATTTTCTCCACAGGCAGTTCACCGTAGGCCGAAAGCCAGGAACCCTTCATGAGCCACTCGTGACCGGTGTGTGGCACATTCCTTGTCTGGTGAGCCACCGTGCGAATCCAGCCTTTCTCCTTTATTTTCTTCCTCATCTCCAAGGGGGTAAGGAAGAAGGCAGTGAAAGGCTCATTGATGATGGGCTTGCTCACCATGGTGATCTTTCCGCCCAGAAACTTGTCCTTGTATTGATATGTTCTCTTCACCCCAGGGTGCTTTTCCTCTGTGGTGCCGTACACATCCTTGGCCATTTCCTGCTTGTTGTAGTCGTAAATATCCTCTATCTCGAAGACCGCTATGGGAGCCCCTTGGTAGGTCAATAGCACTTCGTCTCCCGTTTTGATTCCATAATCCGAGATTTCCTTGTCCGACAGGTCAAAAACTATAGGAATGCTCCAGACCGTGCCGTCGCTAAGCCTCATCTTCTTGCAAACGCTCTCCACATCCGCCTTCTTCATGAAACCTTCCAGGGGAGAGAAAAAACCATAGGCAATGTCTATGACCTCCACAGCGATCTGTTCTCTCACCGGGATTTCCTTCAATCCCTTGATCCTCTCCTTGGCCTTACCAGGATCTAGAATTCGCTCCACAATGGGCTTCCCGCCGTGACCGATCTCACTCATATCCACCTCTCCTTTCCCTCAAGTCTAGGATTTTGGGACACTGCCTTGCCACGGGGCCTTCCTACAAATGGGCTTCAAGGACAAAGCGGCTCTTACCCTTTCTGATCCGGGCCCTTTTGGTACCCTGATCAGCCGCCTTTGCCCTGACTGGAATCTAAGAAAGAAATCAGGAGAGACCGAACCCATCCTCCCAGAAAAGCCTCTACAGATCAACCCGCTGCCCGGACCGGCTGACTGCCAGGTCCCAACCTCAGCAACAATTTCCACTTCCCTAGGCTCGCCTCTTCTCAGCCTCCCAAACCGCATCAACTCCCGCTTCATACACCCCCTTGAACCTCAGCCTCCACTATCCGCTCCAGATGCACCTCGCCTCCACTAAATTCGAGCTTCCCCTTCAGCAAACCAAATGAGACTCTGCAGGTTCGGCCTCTCCCAGAAAGACCATACGTTCTTATCCTTGCTTGCAAATCCCGTGCCCAGCTCCAGAGTGGTTAGAAATATCTGCAATTATTAGGCTTTGCTCTCAGTGTGCCTTTCTTATTCCTACCAGGAAGTGTTGAAATAACCTACACACACCCCCAATTGCCCCATAACAAAAGCCCATAGGCTCCTCTGTAGAACTATTCCACATATGTTGTTTTTTTCAACACCATTGAGATGGCTCCCATCTTAAGAACACTTACCCCATGAGAAAGCCTTTTGTTCGGGAAGCGTAATGTGGCCTGAACACAATGAGATTCCATGGTTTTTCACCTCTCATCCCCTGGGTGTCTCACCACCCCAAAGAATCCTCATCAGCCTCAATGACCCCACGGTCTACCTGGTAGCTTTGGGCCTTCTGCACGGCCGCTTACAAAGTACTTTCTGGGCATGGCAAGGCTTTTGAATTAGGTCTTTTGATTGACCGGTTGACAGCTTAGATCTGTTCATGATAGGGTGCGCAGGTTACTGAATGATGATTCAGTCATTCAAGCTTTTGCAAGTCCCCCGGAGGCTGGTGGGCAAGGGATTCGCAGCCTTCTTCCTAAAAGCAACCCAAGAGAAAAAGGAGGGAAACAAGATGGCCAACTTACTGGTGGATGAGCAGGATGCAGCCTTTGTGCTTTTTGAACAACTGAAAGTGGAAGAGCTTTGTAAGAATCCTCTGTACGCGGATTTCTCAAGAGACATCTTCGAGATGACCCTGCGGGAAGCCCAAAAAATGGCTGTTAACGACATCATGCCCACCAATGTTCCCGGTGACCGGGAGGGTGCCAAGAGGGACGGAGACCTGGTGGCTGTGCCAGAGGTGTTCCATAAGGCTTGGAAACTTTACACCGAGGGCGGTTGGATAGCCATGAGCGAGTCCCCCGAAGTGGGGGGGCAGGGGATGCCCTCGGTCTTGGGCATTGCCTGCAATGAATACTTTGTGGCCGCCAACCCAGCATTCACCACCTTTCCCGGTCTGACTCACGGGGCCGCAAGACTCATAGAGAATTACGGAACACCAGAACAGAAAGAAAAGTACATGTTCAAGATGTTCTCGGGCCAATGGGCCGGAACCATGTGCCTGACCGAGCCCCAGGCTGGAAGTGATGTGGGAGCCCTGAAGACAAGCGCCAAGAGGAATCCTGACGGCACATTTTCCATCACCGGCACCAAGATCTTCATCACCGACGGCAATCATGATCTCACAGAGAACATCATCCATCCTGTGCTGGCAAGAATAGAGGGAGCCCCGGCGGGCACCAAGGGTATCTCCCTTTTCATAGTGCCCAAGATCCGGGTCAATCCCGATGGATCCTTGGGAGAACCCAATGACGTACACGTGGGAGGCATAGAGCACAAGATGGGGTTGCATGGCTCTCCTACCTGTGTGCTCAACTTCGGGGACGAGGGTCGTTGCATTGGGGAATTGCTGGGGGAAGAAAACGAAGGCATGCGCATCATGTTTCAGATGATGAACGAAGCCCGGATAGGGGTAGGTCTCCAGGGCTTGGCCATTGCCTCCACAGCGTATCTTCATGCCTTGAAGTACGCCAGGGAGAGGATTCAGGGTTCGGACATAAGGGAGTTCAGGAATCCGGAGGCTCCCAGGGTGCCCATAATAAGGCACCCCGATGTGAGAAGGATGCTCATGTTCATGAAGAGCATTACAGAAGGGGTGCGGGGCATGATCTATTTTGTGGCTTACTGCACGGATCGCGCCCGGACAGCCCAGAGCGAAGCCGAGCGGAATCGTTGGATGGGCTTTGTGGATCTACTCACACCTGTGGTGAAGGCTTACAGCACAGACAAGGGCTTCAGGGTCGTGGAGACAGCACTTCAGGTGCACGGCGGCTATGGTTACATCAGAGAGTATCCCGTGGAACAGTTTCTAAGAGACATAAAGATTTCCTCCATATATGAAGGCACTAACGGCATACAGGCCTTGGACCTTGTGGCCCGCAAATTGGGCATGGAAAAAGGCATGGTCTTCATGAGCTTCCTGGGAGAGGTGAGTCAGTTCATTGAGTCTTGCAGGAATCATGAAGGATTGGGCTCCGAGATCTCCTTGCTGGAGAAAGCCAAGAATGCTGTGGCCGAGGTGGCCATGTTCTTTGCCACCAAGGCAAGGGAGGACCTCACTGTGCCGGTGCTCTACGCCTGTCCCTTCCTGGAGCTTTTTGGAGACCTTGTCATAGGTTGGCAGCTGCTTTGGCAGGCCAGCATAGCTCATGAAAGGCTTCAGAACCTAATGGCCGAAAAAGGTGTGACTGAGGAATCCAAGGCCACTTTCCTGGGAGAGAACCGGGAGGCTTCCTTTTATGCAGGAAAGATAGCCTCGGCCCGTTACTTCGCAAACACCTTTCTGACCTTGAGCCCCGCCAAGGCGCAAGTCATAAAAAACGGAGACAAGACTCCTCTGGAGATCCCAGAAACAGCCTTTTCCGCAGCCTGAAGCGGATCATCACTCAGCTCAGGACATCTTGGGGGCCAAGGCCCCCAAGCCCAAGGAGTCTTGGAGTCATGCTATTGGTGGAATCCTTAATTTTAAATCCAGACCCCATGGGTCCGTGTAAGCAATCTTTCTGAATGATGGGGGCTGAACCAGCCAAGCCCTTGCACCTCCAAGGTGCTTTGCCTTGAGGCCCTTCCAGGTGAGGACCCCGAGGCTATCGAACCCCAATGGGAGGATCTACCCATGAAAGCAAGAGATGTGGTTTTGGTGGATGCCTGCAGAACAGCTTTTGGAAGGGCAGGCGAGAAGGGTTTCTTCTGGCAGACCCGAGCGGACGATATGGTGGTTAAGGTCATCCGGGAATTGCTTCGGAGAAACCCTCAGCTCAAACCGGATATGGTTGAGGAGAATGTGTGGGGTGCTACCACTCAGGAGAAGGATCAGGGACTGACCATAGGGCGCACCACGGCATTGCTGGCAGGACTGCCTGCAAGCACCTCTGGATGTGCTGTGGATCGGATGTGTGCAGGTGGCATGACAGCAGTTACAACGGCTGCAGCCGAGATTGCCATGGGGGCATGCGATGTGGCCATAGCCGGAGGGGTGGAACACATGGGTCACCACCCCATGGGGGCCACAGCAGATCCCAATCCTCGTTTCTTGGCTGAGAAGCTGGTGGATCCATCGGCCCTTGTGATGGGCTCAACTGCAGAGAATCTTTTTGACATGTTCCCGGAAATCACCAAGGAGCAGGCTGATAGCTATGCCGTGTGGAGCCAACGTAAGGCAGCCAAAGCCATCCAGGACGGAAAGATCAGGCTCACAATAGTCCCCATGACTGTTTACACCAAGGAGGGATGGATCGTGGCCGACACAGACCAGCAGCCCAGGCCTGAGACCACCCTCGAAGCCCTCAGGGACCTCAAAACGCCTTTCAGGATCCAAGGCAAGGTGACTGCTGGGAACTCTTCCGGACTGAACGATGGAGCCGCAGGCTGTCTTCTGATGAGTCTGGAAAAGGCCTTGGAATTGGGGCTCAAGCCAAAGATGCGCCTGGTTTCCTTTGCCTATGCAGGCGTCAGACCAGAGGTCATGGGCCTGGGGCCCATTCCAGCCACCCACAAGGCTCTGAAAACAGCAGGCCTCTCCATGGAGGACATGGGGATAATAGAGCTCAACGAGGCCTTTGCCGTGCAATGCATAGCCTTCATGAAAGAGTTCGGTTTGAAAGAGGAAGATTCGAGGTTGAATCCCTGGGGAGGCGCCATTGCCTTTGGACATCCTCTGGCCGCCTCCGGGCCCAGGTTGATGGCTCATCTGATGCATCTCTTTGCCGAGAGACCAGATGTCCGCTATGGAATGACAACCATGTGTGTGGGACTGGGTCAGGGAGGAACGGTGATTTGGGAAAACCTCCAAAGATGACCTGGATCATCAGCCAGTGGCGGGAATTTCCCAAGGCTCCGTCTCAAGAGCCCAGGATGCTTTGAGCTTGGCCCAACTCCAGGTTTTGGAGGAAAGAAGAGATCCTTATTTTTTGGCAAGAGCCTGCTCAGATTTAGGAAGATCTTGGAGCTGGCTGGCATGGTCAACAGCTGGTCCCAATGGGAGGGCACTTCCCTTCACAGGGACCAAGGCACAGGCCGAGTTTTCCCCAGAAAGGAGCGACAGTCATGGCTGAACTGGTGACCAACTTCTATGTCAACTTTTTCGACTCTCCCTGCGGCAGAATCGCTGTCCTTACCATGGACAACGGTGAGGACTACCGCAAGCCCAACACCCTCGGGGCAAAGGCCTTGGAGAGCCTCAACCGTGCTCTGGACAGAATAGAGGAGGATCCCGAGGTCCGAGCCCTGATAATAACAGGAAAACCCTATATTTTTTGCGTAGGGGCAGATCTTAACGACGCAGGCAGCATCTCCAGCTATCAGCAAGCCTTGGATGCGGGCAGACAAGGCCACGCAGCATTTAAGAGAATTCTAGAGCTTGCTTATCCCACTGTGGCCGCCATAAACGGAGCATGCATGGGCGGAGGTCTGGAAATAGCTCTCCATTGCAAGTACAGGACCATCTCTACGGGTGTGCCTGCAGTGGCCTTCCCGGAGTGTTTCATCGGTCTGGTCCCTGGATGGGGAGGCACCCAGCTCAGCCCCAGACTGGTTGGAATGGAAAACGCCTTGCAGCTGATCATAACAAATCCCCTCAGCCAAAACAGGATGCTCAACGGCCCCCAGGCCTATGATCTGGGACTGGCCGACAGGATCTTTGAGCCCGTGGAGTTCCTGGATGACACCATCAAGTTCACCATGGGTCTGCTTGAGGGCACGCAGAAGGTGGAAAGAAAAAACCCAGACCCCTCAAAGGCCAAGGAAGCCCTGGAAAAGGCCCGAAGCTTCGTCTGGGAGAGAGTCAGAAACGCGCCCAAGGCTCCTTACAAAGCACTGGAACTTCTGGAAGGAAGCCTTCACTGGAGCCTGGATGAGGGATTTTCAAGAGAGACGGAAATCCTGGCAGAGCTTATTGTGTCTGACCAGTTCAAGGCCTCGGTCTACAGCTTTGACCTGATTCAAAGAAGGGTAAAGAAACAGGTGGGGCGGCCTGACACACAACCCGTCCCGGTGTTCAAGGTGGGCCTCATAGGCGCAGGGCTTATGGCTTCTCAGTTGGCAGTGTTATTTCTGAGAAACCTTGGGGTACCTGTGGTAATGAAAGACGTAAAACAGGAATTCCTGGACAAAGGAGTGCAGCACGTAAAAGGGGAGCTGGACAGGCTGGTCCAAAAAAATCGCATGGATCGATCCAAGGCGGATTACCTCCTGAGCCTGCTCCATCCTACCCTGGATTACTCCCCATTTGCTGATTGCAGTCTGGTCCTGGAGGCAGTCTTTGAGCAGATGAATATAAAGCAGAAGGTCTTCGGGGAGGCTGAGGAGGTGGTAGGGGACTCCTGCATTCTGGCCACCAACACCTCTTCCCTCTCGGTGACCCAGATGGCCTCCAAGCTCAAGCATCCCGAAAGGCTAGTGGGCATTCATTTCTTCAATCCTGTGGCTGTGATGCCCCTGGTGGAGGTCATTAGGGCCGCTCAAACCTCGGACACCGCCTTGGTCACGGCCTTCGAGCTGTGCAAGAGGCTTAGGAAAAGTGCGGTCCTGGTGAAGGACTCCCCTGGGTTTCTGGTCAACAGGCTTCTCACGGCCTGGACCGGAGTGGCAATCAAAGCCGCTGATGAAGGCAGCTCCTTCATTGAAGTTGATGAGGCTATAAGGTCCTTGGGCATGCCCATGGGGCCTTTCACTCTCATGGGACTTGTAGGCCCAGCGGTGGGGCTTCATGTGAACCGGGTCATGCATGAGGCCTTTGCAGATCGCTTTCCCGTTAGCCAAAATCTTGTGCGTTTGGTGGAGGCAGGCAAGAAGTCTTTCTACACCCTAACAGAAAAGGGTTTCGGTGAGGATCCAGAGGTGGTGGCTCTATGGCAAAGAAAGGATCCCCCTGTGAAACGCTCACGGGAGCAAATCCTGGAGGAAACCCTGGAGGTGCTCTGCAGGGAATGCCATCTCATTCTTGAGGAAGGAGTAGTAGCCAGCCCAAAGGATATTGACACTGGAATGATCCTGGGGGCAGGTTGGCCCTTTTTCTTGGGAGGAATCACCATGCACCTGGATCAGGCTGGAGTAAGCAAGAAAGTCTTGGGTAGGAACTTCCACGTCTAAGGCGCGGGCGGTGGGGAGGTGATAAACAGAAAAAGCTGAGCTAAACTTTAAAAAGATGTTTCAAGCCTCATGTGCAAGCTCATCTTTTGAGAGATGTTTTGGGAATGATCTTTTTTACATACGGGCTGACTCCTTGGAGACACGGCCGGATTCAGCCCTAATTGCTTATTCTGGATTTCGGCCCCTTTTCTTGGGGGCAGGAACAATAACGGCTGATTCTAGGGGGATACATGGAGGAGCAACAACGACGGGAGAAGGCCAAGCAGGAAGCATCCCTGGCCGGCAGGTGCATGGAAGCCGGGCAATTCCAGGAGGCCGAGCTTCACTGCAGCGCAGCCTTGGAGTTGATTCCTGATGACCCAGAGGTCCTCTTCCTTAGGGGAAGCGCTCGTTTTGCCAAAGGCGAGTTTCAAAGGGCAATGGAGGATTATAGCAGTGTTATATCCTTGGATCCCGGGCAAGCCCGCGCTTTGTACAACAGGGGTGTTTGCGAGGCCAATCTGGGCATGATGGAAGAGGCCCTGCAGGATTACAGCAAGGCCATAGGGCTTAACCCTGATTGGGCCGGAGCTTATGCAGTCAGGGGTTTGGCAAGGTTCTGTCTGGAGCAATATGAAGAGGCCATAAGGGATCTTACCAGAGCCCTTGAGATTCAGCCTCAAATGCCAGATGTGCTCAATGCCAGGGGCCATGCACACCTGGTCTGCGGTGACTATGACCTGGCTCTAGAGGATTTCACCAGGGCCTTGGAATTGGCTCCCAAGTGGGTGGATCCCCTCATGTCCAGAGGTACGGTTCATCTCATCTTGGGAAGGGAACAGCAGGCCATGGAAGACCTGGACAGGGCGATCCAAATGGCCCCGGACCTTCCAGATCTAAGACTTGCCAGGGGATCAGTGTTGGAATCCAAAGGAGAAATGAGCAAGGCCGAAGAGGACTACAGGAAGGCCCTGGAGCTGGAGCCAGGCTCTCCCAGGGCCGCAGGTTTGCTGGCCAGGCTTCTGGCGCGCAAAAAAGAGAATCTTGATGAGGCCTTCCAGTGGGCAGAGGTGGCTGTGGCAGGAGACCCCCAGGACCCCACGGCCTGGGATGCCAAAGCTTGGGCATTGTTTTGCATGGGAAGAACCAGGGAGGCTTTGGCAGCTGCCGAAAGAGCTGTTTCCTTGGACCCTTCGGACAACGACTTACAAAAGCATCTAAAGATAATAAGGAGCGCCTGCACCTGATGAACCCTTTCTAGTGGGCCATTTGTGGAGTTTGTTGGGCTGACCGTATCACTTGTGCTAGTTGAGTTGAAAGTATTTGATTGAGATGATCTCATGGCTTCCACGGATTGATCCTGCCATGGGTGAGAGAACACAAGGCCCCCTTTGCTCAAAAACAAACTGAATCCTGCCCGAGACACCGATGATCTTGCGCTGGGCATTTAGCCCAGATACCATCCTGGATGGTTAAGCTTGGGGGCTATGCCCCCGAACACCCGGTTAATCAAACCATTTTCAGGCCTCCTGGGTGGAAGGAACTCATGATAAAAATCAGGCTGCATTGAATCATGAAGGAGTTCATCCCAGGATATCTTCAGGCTTACCCGGATTCTGACAGCCTTCAGCACGGGTTAAAGATAGGGATTGGTGTCTCTTTCCCTTTGTATGGTGCTCGTAGGTGATGGCCCATAATGGTGGCCCGGATAAACTACTGTATCCCCCGGCAGGCTAAAGAGCCTCCTCTGTATGGAATCCAGCAGGACCTTCCAAGACCCACCCGGCAAATCGGTTCTTCCAACCCCCCCAACAAAAAGGGTGTCCCCTGTGAACACTGCGTGGGGCATGTAAAGGCAGATGCCTCCTGGAGAATGGCCCGGGGTATGGATTACTTGGAGCCGGATCCCTCCTGCTCCAATAAGATCTCCGTCCCTGAGAGTCATATCTGCAGGGGGAGAAGGTATTCCCCCAAACATCTGGAACATGGAAGCAGGTTGTTGGTGCATCCAGGAGGCGTCTGCCTCGTGGATGAGTATGGGAGCCCCTGTCAACTGCTTCATCCGTGCGTTGCCCATCACATGGTCTACGTGCCCGTGGGTGTTGATGATCTTGCTGATTTTCACACCCAGCCGATCTGCCTCGGCCAATATCTCATCCGAACCTGCAGCAGGATCTATCACCACAGCCTCTGCGCTTTCCAGATCACCCACAAGGTAAGCAAAAACAGCCATCTGGCTCACCAAGAACTGTCTGATTACCGCTTGCGCCATCCGCACATCCCCCTTTTCTTATAGTCATTAACTCATCTTCACAATTTCCCAAGACTAAGAATCTCACCGCTGAAGAACTCTTTTAAGCCTTTGACAAAAATGCTTCTGAATCTGATTTGCCCCTAGGATCAGAACCCGACTAATATTGATGGTTCCATCAAACTCCAAATCCTGCAATCATCACTCATGAAATAATAAAGTCCAGACCTTAGGCTCCATCAAGGCATGCCCTCAAGGCTACCTGAAAGCTGCTCCAAAGTGGTTATTTTGTGCCTGATCATGTAGTCCCTTAAGGAAATCAAGACCTCCTGGTAGAGCCGCGGATTTCCAAAGGCTCCGGAACCCACCTGCACCGCCTTTGCACCTGCGATCAAGTATTCCAAAGCATCCCTTCCGGATGCCACTCCCCCACAAGCTATCACCGGCACAGGCGCCGCTGCCGCCACTTTCCACACCCGATAAAGTGTCAGTGGCCTGATGGCAGGGCCCGAGAGTCCTCCGGTACCAATGGAAATACGGGGTCTTCTCTTCTCCACATCCACGGCCATGCCCAGGTAAGTGTTGGCCACGGTCAAAGCATCGCAGCCTGCCTCCCATGAGGCCTGCGCGGCCTCAAGGGGCTCCACCCCGTCAGGAGTCAGCTTTACCCAAAGGGGCATAGATGTCTCTGCCCTCACCCTCTTGACCAGATGGTGCAGTGTCTCAGGATCTCGACCAAAGGCCACTCCGCCTTTCTTGACATTGGGACACGAGACATTCAGTTCCAGACCCACTATCCCCTGCTCATGGCCCAGCCGGGAAGCCAGCCTCGCGTATTCCTCCTCGGTCTCACCGAAAACATTAACTATGACTCTTAGACCCGATTCTTTCAACAAGGGTAGATGTTCCCCCAGAAAAACTTTCAAACCAATGTTTTGTAACCCAATGGAATTGAGCATGCCGCAGGGGGTCTCCACTATCCTTGGGGGCGGATTCCCGGGGCGAGGCTCCAGTGAAATGCCTTTGGTGACCAGGGCTCCCAGCTGATGGACATCAATGCCTGGCAGCCTTTCTGTACCATAGCCAGCCGTGCCCGAGGCTGCCAGCACGGGATTGGGCAATGTTAGCCCTCCCAACCGGCACCTTAGGTCTGGGGCCGCATCGTGCATTTGTTCAATCCCACTCTATTTCTTCAGCCCTGAAAACCGGACCTTCCTGGCAGGCTCTCACATATCCCCTGGATCCCGAGAGTCTCACCGCACAACCCAAACAGACACCCACTCCGCATGCCATGGGAGTCTCTACGGAGATCTGGCAAGGCAATCCTTTGCTGGAAGCCCACAGGGCAACCTGCCGCAGCATTTCCCACGGGCCGCAAGCAAAGACCTCTGTACCTGCACGCAAAAGACTGTCCTGCTCATGCTTCAGGAGCTCCAGGACCGTTCCATGGAAACCCTTTAGCCCGTCCTGGCTGGCCAGCATGACCCTGGCTCCCATCCTGGACATCTCCTCGCCGCACCACAGCTGATTCCCTGAACGAGCTCCCACCAAGGCCCAGGAATCCAAGCGGAGCTTTGGGGGCAACCCTTCAAGCAAAGATATTAAAGAAGCGGCACCTATGCCTCCTCCCAGCAGCAGAGGAAAACCACCAGTGTCAAATTCCCAACCCCTGCCCAGTGGGCCCAGGACCTGCAGCTCCTCCCCCAGAGGCATCCGGGCCAGGCGAGCGGTCCCTTTGCCCACCACTTGGAAGAGGATCTCTACTCGATCCCCGCCGCAAGATGCTTGCGGCCCTCTCCTGAGCCAGCTGAAAGGTCTGGGCAGAAAAGGGTCGGCCTCTTCTCCAATCTTGAGCATATAAAACTGCCCTGGCCTGGCCTCATGGGATATCCCTCGAGCCGCCAGCCCCAGAAGAAAAGCCCCAGGCTGCACCTCTTGGAGCAGATCAATCTTTGCTCGGCACACTCTCATCGCCGGATCCCAATTCCAACTCCATGAGAAGGGCATCCTCCCCCGTATCTGTGTAGTAGCGGGGCCTTCGCCCAACTTTCCTGAATCCCTTTGATGAATACAAGGATTGAGCCGCCAGGTTGGATTCCCTTACTTCCAGGATCACCCGCAAGGCCCTAGAAATCCTGGCTTGCTCCACCACCTCTTGGATAAGATCCTTGGCAATCCCCCGCCCTCGTGCCTTGGGATGAGTTGCCAAATTCATCAGGTGTACTTCTGAAGCTACAAACCACGCACAAATATATCCAAGCAGTTCTTTGCTCATCCCTGAACAGGATTCCGCCACCAGGCATCTTGAAAGAGGATTTCCCAACTCCTCTAAAAACATCTTTTCGGACCAGGGCGACAAGAAGCAAGCCCTTTCTATTTCCATGACCTGGATCAGGTCACCCTCTTGCATGCTTCTCAAGCTCCAGGCCTTGGTTGCACATTTCTCAGGGGACTCAGGGGTTGCGCTTCTGAAGGATCTCATTTGCCAGATTGACATGTTTGCGGCCATAGGAGGCCACAAACTGCGCCAGCTCCTTTAGGTTCTTTCCCTCGCGATAGTTGCCCAAAGCGATCATCATGGGCAGATTCACCCCGGTGACCACCTCCACCGTCCCCTCTTGGAGAAATGAAAGGCTTAGGTTAGATGGCGTACCACCGAACATGTCTGTCAGGATCAGGACCCCCTCACCTCGATCCACCTTGCGGATGGCAGCCCCAATTCTCTTTCGCAACTCCTCGTTCATTTCGTTCATCTGAACAGAAAGGGCTTCCATGGCCTCCACGGCCCTGTCCTCTCCCACTATGAGACGGGTGGCCTTAAGCAGTTCACCAGCCAGGTCGCAGTGGGTTACTATGACCACTCCCACCATTGTCTGTGCCCCTCATTCCTTGTGAATATCTCTATGGTGCAGGTTGACGCTGTAATGCAGCCCGCGGAAAAAGCAAGCAAGCCTCTCGGCTATGGCTACAGACCTGTGCCTACCACCTGTACAGCCCACCGAAACCGTCAGATAAGTCTTGCCTTCCTTCACGTAAAATGGCAGCAGCCATTCCACCAGATCCTGAAGTCTCTTGATAAACTCCTGAGTCTCCGCCCTCTCCAAGACAAAATTGGCTACAGAAGGATCCTGTCCTGTCCTCTCCTTCAAGCCCTCCACAAAGTAAGGATTGGGCAGGAATCTCACATCCATGACCAAGTCGCTGTTGGAGGGCACACCGTAGCGGAAACCGAAGGACTGCACCATAATCTGAAGCCTCCTGGAGGCAGGGGATCGCATATGTTGCTCTATGGCCTCTTTGAGCTGATGCACATTGTATGAAGAGGTGTCTATGATCAAATCCGACATGTTCCTTAGTTCAGCCAGTAGACTTCTTTCCTTCTGGATTCCTTCCAGCAGGGTCATACCCTTGGCCAAAGGATGAGTGCGTCTGGTCTCACTAAAACGCCTTATCAAGACTTGGTCTTCGCAATCCAGAAAAAGAACCTCTATCTGGTATCCTTGGGAGCGCAGATCCCTGATGATGCCCGGAGCCTCCTCCAGAAACTCCCCGGCCCTTATGTCTATTACCACCGCCACCTTGCTGATCTCAGAAGAAGATGAAATGCGAAGCTCCAAGAACTTGGGCAAGAGAACTATGGGAAGGTTATCAAGGCAAAAAAAGCCCAGGTCTTCAAGGGCCTTTATGACCGTGGTCTTGCCCGAACCAGACAGGCCAGTCACCACCAGGATGGGAAGTTGCTTCATGTCCTAACAGCGCCCAGAAGACGGCGTTGGATCTTGCGGTCAAGGCTCCTGATGGGGCTTCGGCCGCTCACCTTCAAGAGATGATTCCTTACAGCCACCTCCAGTAAGATGGCTATGTTCCGGTTCAGGCTCACGGGCATTCTCAAAAGCGGAAGATCCCTATCCAGCAAAGTGAAGGTACGGCGCACCAGACCGGTCCTGTCCTCGTCCTTGAACTGCTCCCACTCCAATAACTCCACCACCAGATCCACCTGGCTTTCCTCCATTACCGAGTCCGGCCCGAACAAATCCATTATGTTGAGAATCCCCAGGCCTCTCACCTCCATGTGATGGCGGATGAGTTCCGGACTTCGACCCCTGACTTTTCCCTGTGGATCTATGAATAGCTCCACAAAATCGTCGGCCACCAGGCAATGCCCTCTATCAATGAGGTCCAAGGCACATTCGCTCTTGCCGATCCCGCTTTTGCCTATTATGAGAACACCCAGATCGAAAACCCTTAGCAACACACCCTGTATGTGCAGGGGAGGGCCCAAAAGCTCCTTGAGGAGCTTGCCCATTTCCCGCTTCAGCCTGGTGCCGGAAAGAGAACTGGAAAAAAGAGGAATTCCGCTGGTTTGAGACAGAGCAACAAGCTCTTCGGGGCAAGCAATGGAGCCTTCCAAAATGAGGCAAGGCACCTCCATGAGGGTTAACTCTCTCAACAGGGCTCGGCGCCTGCCTGGGGAAACACCTCTCAGGACTTCCAGTTCGGTGGTCCCTAGGATCAGGGGTCGGTTGGCCCCGAGTTTAATGCCTTGATGCCCCAAGGCCTTTCCTGGACGCAGAACCTTCCACGAAGAAATCGTTCGGCCCAACCCGGCCAAGCCCCCCAGCGGCCTTAGACCCAGGGGTTCCCTGCCCTTCCTAAGCAGATCCTCCACGTGGATGGAGTGCATGGGATGTCTCCCCGCAAATTGCCGGCCACCTCAACCGTACTTCTGATCCTCCTCCAAGAGAGCCTCATAGATATCATCCACACCTTTGGCCCCCATCAAGACCTTGCGGAATTGCCCGTCCTTGAAAAGCCTTGAGATACGGGCCAAGGCCTTGAGATGGGCCCCAGCCGAATCCTCAGGGGCCACCAGGAGGAAAAAAAGATGGGCCGGCTTTCCGTCCAAGGATTCAAACTCCACTCCCCTGCTGCTGCGTCCAAAGGCCGCTATCAAGGAATTGAGACCGGGGATCTTTCCGTGAGGGATTGCTACACCGTCTCCGATGCCAGTGCTGCCAAGTCTCTCTCTCTCCATCAAGACCTGCACCACCCGATCCAAATCCATGACTTCACTGGGCAAGACAGCAGTCATCTCTTGAATTACTTCCTGCTTTCCGGTGGATTTGAGCTCGGCAATGACTCTTTCACGTCTCAAGATATCTGCTATTTTCATTCAAGTTACCTGTTCACGGTTCTGTTTTGCTTGGAACAAAAAAGCTGGGACTCCCCAGAACACCTACCCCTCGGGCTTGATCAGGCCCAGATTCCCATCCTTTCGCCTGTAGAGAACATTTACCTGCCCTGTATTGGAATCTGTAAAGACCACAAACTCGTTATCCGTAAGGCGCATCTGCATGACGGCCTCCTCCACGGACATGGGTTTTGCGAAGACGTTTCTGCTTACTATTACTTGCGGCTCTCTTCCTTCCTCCTCTGCCTCCCCTGCAATCACCTCCATTCTGAAGCGCCATCCCCTGTCCTCGTTGCCCTCTTTGTACTGTTTAAACTTTTTCTTTTGCTTCTTGAGCTGCCTCTCCAGGTTATCCACAACAGCATCAATGGCCGAAAGAAAATCCACTGTCTCCTCCTCCCCAGCAACTGACAAGCCATCGGCTCTCAAAAGCACCTCCACCCGGTGCCTGTGCTTTTCCTGGGTACAAACCACCTGCACGTCCATGGGTACATCCACATACTTCTCCAACCTTTGGAGTTTCTCCCGGGCGTAATTCTTTATTTCCTCGTCGGAGTCCATGTGCCTGAAAGTAAAAGAACATTGCATGATCTCACCTCTCTGTGCAAATGTGCTGAAAATATCTTTGGCTGACCTGCCAATCGCCGAATCAGTATTTCTTCCTCCTACGGTTGGAGGGCAACACACCCAATTCGGTTCTGTACTTGGCCACCGTGCGGCGGGCTATGTGAATCCCTTGTTTGCCTAATATTTCTACGATCTCCTGGTCGCTGAGAGGATTGTGGGGCTGCTCTTTCTGGATCAAGCGCTTGATCTGCTCTTTGACGCTCTGAGATGCTATTGCCTCGCCGTCGGACTTGGAAATGCTGCTGTTGAAGAAGAACTTCAGCTCATAAAGACCCTGGGGGGTGTGCGCATACTTGTTGGTAACAACCCTGGAAATAGTGGACTCGCTCAATCCCGTGTCCACTGCCACATCCTTCAGGACAAGAGGGCGCAGATAATCTATCCCACGGTCCAAGAACTCCCTCTGGAAGCGCATGATGCTCTCCGTGACCTTGTAAATGGTCCTTTGGCGCTGATGGATGCTTCGGATGAGCCACAAGGCCGAGCGCATCTTCTCCTGTATATAGGACCTGGCTTCCCTCGGCAAATCCTTGTTGGACAGGGAACGAACATAGAAGGGGCTCACTCTGAGTTTAGGAAGCCCGTCTTCGTTGAGCACTATCACATACTCCCCCTGAAACTTGAACACAAAGACATCTGGAGTGATGTACTGGGCATCCTCCGTGGCATAAAGGCGACCGGGTTTGGGCTCCAGCCCTCGAATCCAATCCACTGCCTGGGCCACCTCGGCCACCGTGGCCCTGAGCTTCTTGGCTATTTGAGGTATGCGGTTGTTCTCAAGATCCTTCAAGCATTCCATTATTATTCGTTCGGCCAAGGTGCCTTTCATCCCCATATGACGCACCTGAATCAGAAGGCACTCACGCAGGTCCCTTGCACCGATGCCGGGAGGGTCAAAATCCTGCACTCGAAGCAGAACCTCTTCCACCTCCTCAACAGTGGCCTGGCATTGGGAAGCCAGGCTCTCCAAATCAGTCTGCAAATAGCCGTCTGGGCTGAGGTTGCCGATTATCTCAAGGCCTATCCTTCTAGCCTTGCCTTCCAGGTCGGACAAACGAAGCTGCCATATGAGGTAATCTGTAAGGCTCTCAGGTCTGGAAAGAGTTTGCTCCAGGGAGGGCCTTTCATCCTCATCCTCATACTGGGGCAGCTCATGATATGGAACGGTCGGGTAATCCCATGGGATCTTCTCCAGGGAGAATTCTTTGGCTGTCTCCCTGGGGACCTTAAGCCCAGCAGGCTCACTAGAATGGGAGTCCCATTCTTCCTCTGGCAAGCCCACCATGTCTTCCAAAACAGGGTTTTCCCGCAGCTCTGTCTGGATGGCGTTGTTTAGCTCCAGCCTGGGCATTTGCAAGATTTTCAATGCCTGCTGCAGCTGTGGAGTCATTATGAGCTGCTGAGTCAAACGCAGCTGTTGTCTTATCTCCAAAGCCATTGAGGGATGCCACCCCCAAACTCTTACATTTATTAACCAACCCGCAAGATCTTGATTATAGCACAAGCCCGGGGGCCCACAAGGGTGGGGCTGCCTCCACGGGGTCAGACCCCATTGATCAGTGAAATCGATTCATTGGAGGAACCCCCAGGACCTCAGGGGGGCCTCTCAACAGAACTCTTTGAGCAGAGGCACCTCATCACACTCGGGAAATTTCACACAATGGATGCAGTCGGCCCATACTTTCTGGGGCAGTTGTGCCTTTTCCACCCTCTTGAAACCCATTTTCTCAAAATAAGCAGGCACGTAGGTGAGCACAAATATTCGGCACACTCCCAAACCAAGGCCTTCTTCAATGGAAGCCTGGGCCAACCTCCTACCTATGCCCTTACCCCTCCAACTCTCCACAACGCAAAATGATCGAAGCTCTGCCAGATCCTCCCACACCACGTGCAGGGCGCATACCCCCAGCAGAGAATCCTGTTCCTCCCAAACGTAGAACTCTCGAATATGGGCATATATGTCCCACAGGGGCCTAGGTAAAAGCAGACCCTGTGCAGCATATGTTTCCAATAGCCGGTGAATTTCCCTGGCGTCTTTGACCGTGGCCTTGCGCAGCTCTCCCATTCAGTTACCTGCCTTCTCCAGAAGCTCCCTTGCGTGAGCCCTTGCTTTTGAACTTATCAGCTTTCCCCCCAACATCCGGGAAAGTTCTTCCACCCTGCCCTCTCTATCCAGAGTCAATACCGAAGTGATGGTCCTTTCCCCCTTTATGAATTTGCTCACCTGAAAATGATGCTGGGCAAAACATGCCACCTGGGGAAGATGGGTGACACATAAGACCTGATGTGATCTTCCTATAAATGCCAGTTTTTCCCCCAAGGCATGGGCCACTGCCCCCCCGATTCCCGCATCTATCTCATCCAATATCAAGGTAGGCACCCTTTCGGCCTCTGCCAAGACTTTTTTCATGGCCAGCATGATTCTGGAGAGTTCCCCGCCTGAGGCGATTTTCCACAGAGCTCTGGGAGGCTCCCCCACATTCATGGAAAGCCTGAACTCCACCTTGTCCATTCCTCTTGGACCAGCATACAGACCTTCCTGTTCCAACAAGACCCCCTCTTCAAGCTGGCTCACCAAGACTTGAAAGACCGGTCTATCAGCTCCAAGATCTTGCAGTTCTCTCTGCACACCCAGGGCCAAGCGCTGGCCGGCCTCCTGCCTTGCCTGGCTTAAGCTTTTCCCCATATGACAGAGTTTAATTTCCAAATCTTTCATCTCTGATCTGAGTCGTGCCAGAGTCTCCTCCCCCAGATCCCCTTTCCTGAGCCGCTCTTCCAAATCCTTTTCCAGATCCAGTATTTCCTCAACATCAGCCCGGTATTTCCTGCGCAACCTCTGGATTTCCTCCAAACGTTCTTCCACCTGAGTCAACCTGCCCTGGTCACATTGAATCCTTCGGGCCTTATCCCTGATTCCATTTACAGCTTCTTCCAGCTGAACCTCAGCGGTTTTGAGATCTTTTACTATATCTTCCAAGAACGGAGCCACGACCACCAGCTGTTCCAGCTCCCTGATGGCCATCTGCACCCGCTCCAAGGCAGAACCCCTTTCTCCGTACAGTCCCTCTTGGGCCCTTCCCAAGGCTTTCTGAACTCTCTCGGCATTGAGAAGAAGAGCTTTTTCCTGCTCTAGACTCTGCGCCTCGCCGGAGACCAGTCTTGCTTGTCTTATCTCCTGGAGCTGGAACTCCCAAAGCTCTCTTTTGCTTTGGGCCTCTTTTAGCTGGGTCTCTGCCTCCGAAATCCTTTTGCCCAGGGCGATCCAATGGTTCCAGAGATTTTCCCAGCTTGCCCTGAGCCCCATGAGCCTGCCATGTTCGTCCAGGAGATCCAAATGTCTTTCAGGCTGGAGCAGACCCTGGTGCTCATGCTGTCCGTAAATGTTCACCATGTCTCTCAAGAGCTCTCCCAAAAGAGGCAATGTGCAAATCTGACCATTGATGTAAGCCCTACTGCGGCCCAATCTCGTCAAGGTACGCCGGACCACTATCCCGTCTTGTACTTCAAATCCCTTCTGCCTCAATCGGTTCACAGCCTTGGAATCCCCCCAAAGCCGGAAAAACCCCTCCACAGAAGCCTCTTCAGAGCCCTGTCTGATCATCTCCACCCCTGCCTTCGCGCCCAGCAGGAGTTGTATGGCCCCTATGAGAATTGATTTTCCGGCCCCGGTCTCTCCCGTAAGCACGTTCAACCCTGGCCCGAATTCCACCACCAGGTCATCTATGATGGCCAGGTTTCTTATGTGCAAAGACTCCAGCATGGCCCACACCATTTTGAGGCTATTGCCTATCCGGGATTCTTCTTAGAAGCCCTTGATCCATATTAACCGCACAAACTGCTTCATGCTGAGTTTTTCGCAAATCCCTCGGACCGATACTGCCTTTCAAAGCCCCAGGCACCCTAGGCTTGCGAGCTAGGGGCTTCCCCTCATCTCTCTCCCCAACGCAACTTGCTTCTCAGCACTTCATAGAAGCTACGATGGGGCGATTTTATAAGGGACAATCTATGCGGGCTAGTACGAACTTCCAGAACGTCCCCCTCTACAACCCTGTAACCCACCTGGCCGTCAAAGGTCAGATATACCTCTGCTCCGTGAACGGATCCGAGGAAAACCCTGATGGTTCGATCCTCCGGCAGGATGATGGGACGATTGGTGAGAGTATGGGGACAAATGGGGGTCAGTATTATACAGCCAAGGGCCGGATGTACTATGGGGCCCCCTGCGGAAAGGTTGTAGGCTGTTGATCCTGCTGGGCTGCTTATTATTAAGCCGTCTGCTTTAAAGGTAGTCAGATAACTCTCATCGATGTAAGTCTCCAAATCTATGATCCGCGCCAGTACCCCTTTGTTTACAACCACATCGTTTAGGACCCTCTGGCTTGCAACCTTTTTCCCTTCCCGCCACACCTCTGCCTCCAGGAGGCTTCTTTGGGTAATGGTTGTCTGTCCTTCCAGCACCCTTTCCAACACTTGGAACATCTCCTCCAAGGCCACTTCTGTCAGGAAGCCGAGTCCCCCAGCATTCACCCCCAACAGGGGCACCTGGCTCCCGGCCAAAAGACGTGCCGCACTAAGCAGGGTGCCATCACCGCCCAATACCACCAGCAAGTCCACCCTCGAAGGGAGCTCTACCCTGGGGCATCCCACCAGTAGGCCCGAGCAAACCGCCAGATCCTCTTCCACCAGGCACTCCACTTTCCTAACTCCAAGCCACTCCACCAGTTGTTCAGCCGTGCGAACCACCAGATCAATACGCTTTTTCCCCACCACACCAACGGTTCGAACTTCCAATTTTGCGCCTCCCTCAGGACAGGTCTATGTCTTATCACAAGGCTCCGGAGGGTGTCAAAGTCCGCTTGACCCAACCGGCCATAGGAGATCAAAATGAGCAACGTCTCGACGCTGTGCGAATACAAAACAGAATTGCCAATCCCTTTGGGCGGTGTTCATAGTTGCGGGAGTTGTTGAAGTGGCCTCTTTGCTTCAGAGGGTCTTTAGGGTCTATCCAGAAGAATGGCGCCTTTTGGTATGGGTGACCCTCATCCAACTGGCCATGCGGGTCAGCTCCGTACTGGTGAACAACTACTCCCAGACCGCTTTTCTAAAAAGATTCGGGGTGGAGCACCTCCCCACCGTGTTTCTCGTAGAGTCCATCTTAACCTTCCTGGTAATCAATGCGGTGGGGGTTCTCATGGGGAAATATAGAACCCTTCCCGTGTTCACTGGTCTCCTTATTTTCTTTGGTCTGTGTGTGGCAGCCATCCGCCTGATGATCCCCCTGGACATTCCTCTTATCTATCCCATTCTTTTCATTCTCAAGAGCCAGGCCATCGGGACCCTGCCCATACTTTACTGGGACATCTTAAACGATATGTTCACCACCAGGCAGTCCAAGCGGCTTTTCACCCTTATCACAGCAGGCGGAATCTTGGGCACCACTTTGGGGAGCGTTTTTACAGGAAATGTGGCTCGTTGGCTGGGGGTGGACAATGTGCTCTGGGTTTTTGTGGTTGGCACTTTCTTGGCTGCTGCTTTGAACCAGGGAACCGAGAGGGTGCTCGGAACTCCCCTAGAACCTCGCACGGACAGACGCCGCAAGAAGAAAAAGCCGAAATTCTCTGAAACCATTGCAGAAGCTCGTATGTTTTGGAAGCAGTCGCCTTTTTTGCGTTACATGGTTCTTCTGGTGGCAATACCCAACATGGTTCTCCCGATACTTACCTACCAATTCAATGTGGTTGTGGACATAACCTACGGAACAGAACAGGATACGCTTCACTTTTTAGGGCTGTTTCGAGGTGTCTCCAATGCGTTGATTTTCGCCTCTCTTCTTTTCTCCGGAAGGCTTCTGAGCCGCTGGGGAGTCCCCAACGGTCTTCTTTTACATCCCATCAATTATCTGCTGGCATTTGTTGCCTTGATGCTTCGCTTTGACATCCTGGCAGCCATGTACGCCAGGTTCAGCACAGAGGTTCTCAAGACCGCCCTTAACAATCCTGCCAGAGCCATACTCTACAACTTTTTCCCCCCTCATACGCGGGCCATGGTGAGGGTGTTCCTGCGAGGGACTGTGGTGCGCTCCTCTGATCTGGCCGGCTCGGGGCTGCTCATGGCCCTCAAGGGCATTGTGCCACCGCAGTTCTTATCCCTGGTGGCAGCTCCCCTTGTGGGCCTCTGGATATTGACCAGCTTCCTGATCCGCCGAAATTACCCAAGCATGCTAGTCAAAGTGCTCTTGGAGAGGCAAATAGACTGGGAGCGCTTGGAGCAGATAGATCTAAGAGCAGTGGGACAGGACACCAGAAGCGTAGAGGCCCTGCGGGAGCGGCTCAAGGATCCCAGGGAAGAGGTGACACTGCTTTGTGCCGAGCTGTTGTCCTTGGTGAAGCCGCCTGGATGGGCCCGCTGGGTGGTGGAGGCCTTGCCCGGAAGGTCCCAAGGTCTCCGGAAAAAACTCCTGGCAAGCCTGCCCCAGGATGAGAGCACCCTGGAGGTGATCTCCCTTATGGAAACCATGCTGGCTCGCTCGGATTCCCAACTTTTGGGCGATCTGTTGGAAGCTATTGCCCGTCTGGCCCCTGATTCCTCCTACCCCATCTTCCAACAATATCTGAACCACAGTGATCCTGAGGTCAGGATACAGGCCATGGCCGGAATCCTGGCAGGGAGGAGTCAGGAAGGGATTTCAGAGTGCCGGCGGCTCATGAGGGAGCTTTTGGACTCGGGGCAGGGCCCCAAGATCCAGCTGGCCCTGGAGGTCTTGGCCAGGAGTGCTGATCCAAGCTTCTCCCGAGAGGTTCAAAGGTGGGCAAGTTCTGAGGATCCAGAGCTTCGCAGCCTGGCCTTAAGAGCTTTGGCTCGCAGTTGTGATCCCGAGCTGCTGGAATTGGCTGGCCAGGCCATGAGGCACCCCAACGAAACAGTAAGAAGAGCTGCAGCGGAGATGATGGCTTCCTGCGGTGAAAAAGTTCCTGCGGCCACATGGATATCCTTGATGGGAGATGAAGACCCTCAGGTGCGAAGCAGGGCGCGGCAGGCTGTGAGGGGAAGAGCTGATGCGGCTCGGGAGTTGATAATCGCCTTGGCTTCCCCATCCAGAAGGGTGCGGGAAGAGGCCTTAGTGCTCTTGGATGAAATGGAAGCCAAGCCTGTGGAGGTTTCCCAGTTTGTAAAGCAGCAGATCCAAAGGGCTTACACGCTGATAGCAGCGGCTTTGTGGGTTAGAGCCTCAGGAGGGGGACTCTCTGCCGATTTATTGAGCCAACATCTTTTGGAGACAAGCCGTTCTGTACAGGAGACCGTCTTGAGGGTCATAAGCGTTCAAGGAGGGGGCGAGGGCATGCATGTGCTTCTCAGGGCCCTGGGCTCCACAGAACGCAGGGAGGTGGAAGATGCACTGGAAGCTCTGGAGAGCTTTCTCAACCCTAGAGTCAGAAAACTGCTGATACCCCTCCTGGAAAACATACCCCTTGAAGAAAAACTCTCCTTGGCGCGAAAGCGTTTGAAGATCCCTGATCCTAAGCGGATCTCTGAGAAGGAACTGGCCTCTCTTCTCCGGGCCGAGGAGGACCCGGTCACCTGGGCCTTGGCCGTTTACTTCTTTGGGGAGATGAAAGACCAGCCCATGGATAGAGACACGCTTCGGGCCTTTTTCCCGGAAAGTGATCCTATGGTGCGTGAGGCTTACCTCAGCCTGAGTGAGGCTGAGTTGCCATCCAGTGCTCTGAGAGGGGAAGGGAGGTCTCTCAGCCTCATGGAAAAAGCCGACTACACACGACAGGTGCCCATTTTCTCCTCTTTGTTGGTTAGGGATCTCTTTGCAGTTGCAGGGATAATGGTCGAATGCTTTTGCAGGCCTGGGGAGGCGGTGGTAAGTGAGGGGGAGCCTGGAGAAGCCCTTTACCTTGTGGTAAGAGGCGAATTCCAGGTTCTCAAAGCCATGGGAGAGGGCGAGCCTTTGCCCATAGCCAAGATAGGCCCCAGGGACTTCTTCGGAGAGATGGCTCTGTTTGATCACGGGCCCAGATCCGCCACCGTGAGGGCGGATTCCAGAGATGGGCTTTTGCTCAGGCTGGAGGGAAATGCCTTTCACAGGCTCATGGCAGAGCATCCTGGAATTCCCATTGCCATATGCGCTGAGCTGAGCAGGCGCATGAGGGCCCTTCATCAAAAGCTGAGCTACGGTGAAACCCATTAGTCCACATTGGCCCCTTTTTGTGACCCGCATTGTTCACAAGCAGTGAAAAATTAGAGATAGACTGATGATATCTTCTCGTCAATGGTTTTTTGCTCCAAGGCAGCCTGATTTTCCCGGTCTGGTCCTTTTCCACTGTGTGCTGAAAATGGGAAAATGTACCGTGGTTTGGGGCACAATGCCCAACCTCACCCATTCTGGGAATAATCTGTGCTAGTCCAGCTCTCTTACCAGTCTGAAACCAGTGGTGTTGTATCTGCTGGCCGGATGAGCCCAGGTGCGATTGGCCGAGCGGCCAAAGGTAGCGTATTTGAACCAACTGCCGCCCCGCCTTACCTTGAAGGTGCCTTGTGCAGGGCCCTGGGGATCGGTTACCTCATCCTGGGGATAAGGCCCGTACCAATCCTGGCACCACTCCCATAAGTTGCCGTGCATGTCGTAAATTCCCCAAGGGTTTGGAGCATAGGAGCGAACAGGGGCCGGAGAACCAGCCTTGAGGCCCCTGGCCAAGACCTCGTTGAGACATCTGGCCAATCCTCTTCTGGGATTGTTGCTGAACATGCCTTTTGTGCAATCAGGAGAATCTCCCCAGCTAAAGGCGGATTTAGTTCCTGCCCTGCATGCATACTCCCATTCAGCCTCTGTGGGCAGTCTGTAAATACCCTCTCCCCTTTTGTTGAGAGCCTCCAAGAATCTGGCCACATCGTTCCAGGAGACCCTCTCCACTGGACAGTTGTCCCCGCAGTCCTTGAAGAAAGAAGGATTGGAGCCCACCACTGCCCTCCACTGGGCTTGGGTTACTTCTGTTTCTTGCATGAAAAAGCCAAGACTCAGTCTCACCAGATGGGGAGTCTCATCAGGGTTCCTGAATTGCTCTTTCTCCGGGCTGCCCATGATGAAGCTTCCCGGAGGGATCTTTATGAAGTCCATGCCCAGCGAATTCGTAAATCTATTTTTTTCCAATCTGCTTTCCTCTGCAGCGCCCACTGGGGGAAACATCATTACTAGACACAAGATCATGAGTCCAACTATTGCCAGTTCTTTTCTTGACCCCTTCTCCATCTCACTTCCCGCCCTAAAAGAAATAAACGAGGCTTGGATTTCGAGAGCTAATCCATCAAATCCTGCCCTCTCACTAGGTACTTTTCTTCGGCTTTCTTTGCGAGGGTTCCAAGCCTTTTGTCATCTTGTAAGACACATTTTACTTGGATTCTCCCCAATCACCTGCGACTGCCAAACCCACAGGAAAGCGCGAAAGTACATCGCCCACATAGAGCAATCTGTGCTTTTCTTTGACTTGAGTCGCTCCGAGAATTTCCTGCCATGAGCTCGGGGCCTCTTCTGGAAGCAGGATAGCAGTGTCCAACCAGACCTTCTTTCCTAAAGGAAACTCCGGAGCTGTTACCACCTGTGTCAGCAGTCGCGGAGCCACCACTATAGCCCATTTTTCTTTCCATCTCCTGGCAAAGCAAACCAACCTGGCACGCCAGGTGCCTTGACTCTCCAAGGGGATATACTCCCCATCTAGGAAGAGCTTGGAATTGGCCTGTCTAAGTACCAAAACCTTGTGGATGAGAAACATCTTTATGCGTCCGTCTTCTTTGTTCTCCCGGAGTTCCCGGATAAGTAACTCTGGGTCCTCTCTTGCAATCCGCTCCCTTATCTCTGACAGATATTGCTTCCTCAACTGGAAGTCAATTGGCCGACGGTTGTCCGGGTCTACCAGGTTCAAATCCCAAAGCTCGCTCCCCTGGTAAAAATCCGGCACCCCAGGTGCAGTCATCTTTAGCAAAGCCTGAGATAAAGAGTTCAAAACACCATAGTGCGCAATTCTCTTTTGGAACGGCAAGAAAGAAGTCAAAAACGGATTCTGCTCGCTGGGCTCCATGATTTTGTCTAAGAAGCCAAGGAATGCAGCTTCGTACTCTTCGTCCGGCTTTAGCCAGGCCGTGTGCACCTTGGCTTCCCTGACAGCCTTCACGAAATATTTCTTTAGCCTCTCCAAGAAATCCGGGATCTCTCTCTCAAAAAAAGGAAAAGCTCCTATCAAGGTCTGATAAAGGAAGTACTCATCGTTTCTATCCGGAACGGGCCTTTTTTTCACCTGTCCTTTTTTACTGGAATTGATTCGACTCCAGGCTAGAACATGTTTTTCCCACTGATCCGGAATCTCCGATAAAACATTGAGCCTTGCCCTCACGTCCTCCCCTCTTTTTGTATCGTGGGTGGAGGTTGCATTCAATGAGTAGGGCCATAGCCGAAAACGTCTGGCCAAAAAGTCATGAAATTCATGCACAGAGACACCGAATCTCTCAGGAAAGCCCCCTACTTCATTGAGGGAAACGAAACGGTTATATACGTAGAACGCCGTGTCTTCCAGCCCTTTGGCCATCAGAGGGCCGGTGAGCTGTTGGAGACGCATTACGAAATGCCATCCTTCTTCCTTGTTTTCTTGGGAAGCCTCCTGTCCCCAATCCTGCAAGAGGAACCTTTGAATGAAAAGAAGCTCATGAGAAAGGGCAGGATTGGACTCCAAAGCCCTTTCTATTGCCCAACGCACGTACTTTTCAGCGCTCGCAGACGAGTTGCCAGGACTCATGTAGGTCCGATAGACCGGGAAGTGTGCCATGAGCTCCACCAAGGCACGTCTCAGTCCGTAGAGGGTAAGATCGCTGCCAGACCGCATTCTACTGCAGGCCCCTTTTAGCAAGCGTGCTAGATTGTCAATGTCTCCGGCCATGTGCTTTCCTGTAATGAGCCTCTTTTTATCGCAAACCAATGCAGCATACTCCACGTCCATGCCTGAGAAGTTTCTGTATAGCTTGTCCATCACAGCACAGTTTTCACTGTGGCAAAACAAACCATTGAGCATGTTCAAAAAGTCGTAACCTGTGGTGCCCTGGATAGGCCAGGACTTTGGAATTTCTTCATCAAAGGCCAGGATCTTCTCCACCACCACAAAGGCCCCTTGCACTTTTTCGCGAAGCCTAAGCAGATACCTTTCTGGATCGTAAAGTCCGTCCAAATGATCAACTCTCAGCCCCGTGATCTGACCGTCTTTGAGCAACCCCAAACAAAGCTCATGTACTTTTTCGAAGACCTGCTCTTGTTCCACGTGCAGGCAGATGAGATCATTTATGTTAAAAAACCTTCTGTAGTTTATCTCCTCGGAGGCAACCTTCCAGAATGCCAGCCTGAAGAATTGCTCTGCCAAAAGTCTTTCCAACAATGAAAAACTGGAATGATCCCCCGGATTCCCATTGAAAGCTTCCAAATTCCTGTGCAGAAATTCCCTCACTGCACCATTGGTCTGGTAGATTTCCCAAAGAATGCGTTTTACAAAACGAACCTGATTCTTCCTTTGCTCCACATGGCTTGCATCGGGAAGTGTTCCAAGGGCGTATAATATGCCTAGAATCTTTAGAAAGTCCGGGTGTTCCTCACCTAGAATTCCTTTTAGTCTATCTATGTCATGGGAAAGAATGGTGGAGTAGGACTCTAACCGAACTGGATAGGACTGTTGGAAGTAGCGGACCCAAAAACCCCCATCTGTGTATTCCAGCCTGATATCCCCGGCCTCTAGACACTCTCCGTAGAATTGTCCCAAGAAAGGAGCCAGGACTCGCCCTCGGATTCCTTCATAAATGTGTTCCCAATCCACATCAAAAAAACCAAAGTACTCAGAGGCCTGTCCATTCTCCAGCACATCCATTAGCATTTTGTTTTCTTTGTCAAAAGCCATGTGGTTGGGAACAATGTCCTGCAGCCAACCCATCTGCCTCTTTCTTACTTCATTCAGGAGCCTATTCAAAGCATCTTGCCCACCTAGCTCGGGGTTGATCTCCTGGTGGTTGACCACATCATAGCCATGCTCGCTGCCTGACCTGGATCTGAATACGGGAGAAGCGTATATGTCTGAAACACCAAGTTCCTGCAAGTAGTCCAAGCAATTCTCCAAGGCCCGGAAATCAAATCTAGGAGAAAATTGAATGCGATAAGATGCAATGGGAATCTTCATTCAATGCCCTTCCTACTGATCCCATTTTTCCAGGCCAAGAAGACCCAAAGCGCCCCCAAAGCATCAATATGTTTCCAATCAAGGTGCTGTGTCTGCACCATTATGCTCTTCCTCCCCCTCATCAGCCTACCTTTATGCCTAACTTGGAAGCCACTGTTGTCCAAAGCATTAAGGCGGATGAAGCTCTTTGGTCGCCCCGGTTTCTCATGAGCTCCAGGCCTGAAATCTCTGAACGTATGGACCTGTAGCATGAGTTTTGCACATCCCATAGATCCGCCTCTATTGGCATCATCTCCAAAACATCCAACACAGCCAAAAAACGCTCCAAGAGCTCCAGGTCCATGGGATCCTTTTCCAACCTTCTCGCCATTTGGGAGAGGGCATGGCCCATCTCGTAGCCTAAGCCACTTCCATCTAGGCTCACACCGCTGGAGTGAGCATCCTGGATCACCGTCATCATTGTGACCGGATCCAATGACAGAGAACGAAGCATCTCTCTTAAGGTCCCCTCCAAGGACATTCTGGAAGCAACAATAAAGGCCTCAGGAACCGGGTAGCTAAGCTCTCTTAGAAACCTTATGAGTGGTGCATTCCTCTGGTGGATCTGACGGTAAAGAGACCCGGCCTCTTCCAGGTTTACCTGGAGAATCTGGGAGGTAATCTTCCTTTGCTGATCCCGGAAAAGGGAGCGCAAGGAGTAGGTTGACGTCCCAAAGTGGGCGTCTATGTTACGGATGGTTCCCGGAAGATCAGCCATTGAAAAATGGTCTGTTACCTCTTTAACCATCCGGGAATACGCCTCTTTGCCCTGGAATTTGCGCACGCCACCCCAAATATTGTGATCGCCCAGGTGCATTACCCCGAAGCTCAAGTTTTGAGACTCCCCGGTTATCAAAGATCCCACCCTGATCTTCCCCACTGCCAGCCTGCTTGTTCCCACTTGCAAGACTCTCAGGTCTTCCTGGTCCACTGAATAGCAAAAGATCCTGTCGGATTTCTTGTAACTTTCAAAAAGGGAACTAACAGCGTAATGTGCTCCCACGTTGAGAAGATCCACCCGCACGGGCCGGACCATTTTTTCGAAGACTGCCCGACCGTTTCCCTTCTCGGGCAGGTTGCTGGGGCACCTTTCCAAGAGCTTTAGAAACCCTTCTTCTAGGCCGTTTCTCTCCAACTCCTCTGCCAGCTGTAGGGCTCGATCAGCATATTGAAGGATTTGGACCGTTTCCAAGCCTGAAATTTCGGAGAAAAACCATCCGCAGCTCGTGTACATGAGCATTGAGTGGCGTTGCATCTCCAGAAGCTTGATGGCCTCTACTCGCTGGGAACGTCCCAGGGAATCAATACAATGCTCTCTTAGAAAACGGGACACATTGGAGGGGGATCGGTCCAGAATCACTCTGATATATTGATCTCTGGCCTCCCACGGATCTCGAAACAGTTTTCGTCCCCTGGTTTCGAACAGCTTGGCCAATTCATCCCGAAGCCAATCCAATGCCTCTCTTAGGGGTTCCCTCCATTGCTGGTTCCAGCCTTCTGGCCCTCCGGCCCGGCACCCGCAATCAGAACGCCACCTCTCAATCCCATGAGCGCAACTCCAGGAGGTGTTCTCGAGAATTTCCACCTCCCAGGCAGCAGGATGTCTCTCCAAGAACTCCCCGTAATTGGTCAAACGAGCCAGTTTATGGGATTGGATATAATGTAGAGCATAAGCCAAGGCCATGTCTCCCCTAGGATGGTGATGACCGTAGGACTCACCGTCGGTGGCTACACTGACCAGCTGAGCTCGTTTTCTTTCTTCAGAAAACCCCTCTAGTAGTCTTCTTACAAAAAACTCCCCGTTGGAAAGAATTCCATCGAAGGCTATTGCTTTGGAGATAGGGCCGTCGAAAAAGAAAACGCTGATCCGTTTTCCCGAAGGCAGGTTAACCCTGTAAGCCATGGTTGGATCTATTCTCTCCCCCCTCACGTCCAACCATTCTCCACCACCCAAAGGCCTGATCCTAAGGGCCTGAGATGGGGCCAATACAGTGAACAAGATCCCCAGGTCTGCAAGAATCCCCAAAGTCTCCAGATCCACTGCTGTCTCGGGAAGCCACATCCCTTCCGGCTCCCTTTGGAAACGGTGCTGGAAATCGGCTATGCCCCAGATGATTTGTGTGCGTTTGTCCCTGGAATTTGCCAGAGGCAGTATCATGTGGTTGTAAGCCTGAGCCAAGGCGCAGCCGTGGCCCGAGTAATTCCACCTGGAGTCTCTATCCCCGTCCAGTATGGCCTGGTATAATTCCGGTTTCTCCCTTTCCATCCAAGCTAGAAGAGTGGGTCCGAAATCGAAGCTCATGCGACTGTAATTGTTCACTAGCTGCTCAATGCGTCCTTCCTTGTCCAGGATCCTGGCCGCCGAGTTGGGAGCATAACACTCGGCAGTGATTCTTTGGTTCCAATCGTGATAAGGGTGCGCCGAGTCTTGCACCTCTACAGCCTCCAGCCAAGGATTTTCTCTAGGAGGCTGGTAGAAGTGTCCATGAATGCAAATGTACCTCTCATCCATGCTCATGCACCTCCTCGAAAACCACCATTCCCTGCGAGGGAAACTCTAGGCAAACCTCTCCTGGTGACTCCAATTTAGAAGGGATGGAGCTTCCAGGCCCCATCCACCTGATTTCCCAGGAGTCCATGCGTTTGAGCCAGAGGCCTTTTTTAAACTTGACTGTCACCTCACGGGCCTCCTTGCCGAAATGGTAGATCCTTCTTACCTGCCTTGCTCGTGCCCAAGAATCCAGAATCAGAACTTCCTCAGAGGCAAGTTCCTTTGTATCCCAGCAAGGCTCTTCTTCCCCAGAAAGAAGCTCTTTTCTGAGTCTCACCAGCTCCTTGTAGAAGCTCAAGAGCACGGCGAAGGATCCCTTGAATTTTCTTTGGTGTTGGAGTTTGCAGCTAAAGAAAGTAAGGTCCTCTTGGGGATCGGGTATTGTCCCGCTCCATCTGAAAGCCGAGAACTCCTCCTGACGCCCCTTGCGTACTGACTCCGCCAGGTTAGGATCCCCGAAGCTTGTAAAATAAAGAAAAGGGGCTGTCTCACCATATTCTTCTCCCATAAAGAGAAGGGGCAGAAAAGGACAGAGCAATACAACCCCTGCGGCCAGTTTCAACCCTTGGAGGTCTACCAAAGAACTCAAACGTTCCCCAAGCATCCGATTCCCCACCTGATCATGGTTTTGGGAAAATACCACCAGGTTGTGGGGCTTCATTCCCCGGCTGGAATTCCCGTGGCGGCGTTGCCTGTAGCGGGAGTATCGACCCTGATAAATGAAACCTTCCCTGAAACTCTTGGCCAGGTCTCGAAGGCGCCCAAAGTCTATGTAGTACCCAGATTTCTCCCCGGTCAACAATGCATGCAAACCATGATGAAAATCATCGTTCCACTGGGCATCAAACCCTAGCCCTCCTGACTCCCTTGGTTTGACCGAACGGGAGTCATTCAAGTCGCTTTCAGCTATTAGATGAATGCTTCTGCCCAGGGCTTGAGCACGACGTCTGACCCAGCTGGTAAGCTCTTGCAGAAACAACTTGGCCGAGAAATCCATCATTCCATGAATGGCATCCACCCTTAGTCCATCCAGGTGATACTGGGTGACCCAGAAGAGGGCATTCTCAATCAGGAACCTTCTTACCTCATCGCTTCCAGGACCGTCCAGATTGATTGCCTGGCCCCACAGGCTCTGATATTTACCCGTGAAATAAGGCCCAAAGTCCATCAGGTAGTTCCCCTCAGGGCCCAAATGGTTGTAAACCACGTCCAGGATCACGCCCATGCCCTTGCTGTGACAGGAATCCACAAATTCCTTGAGAGCCCCAGGTCCCCCGTAGCTGTTTTGAACAGCGAACAGGAACACACCGTCGTATCCCCAGTTTCGATCCCCTGGAAACTGCGCCACAGGCATCAGTTCTATAACCGTTGCTCCCAATTCCTGGATATCATCCAGAAGTTCCATGGCCCCATGGAAGGTGCCGGCCTGACTAAATGTGCCCACATGAAGCTCGTACATAATGAAATCTTTCAAGCATAGTCCCCTCCATTGCTCATCCTGCCACGGGAAAAAGGGGTCTACCACCTCTGAAGGCCCGTGCACCCCTTCTGGCTGAAACTCAGAAGCCGGATCGGGTCTTTCCACCTTGCCATCCAGTATATAAAAATAGCGCGTACCGGGTTCTGCCTCTTCCACAACACCCTGGAAGTAACCCATGGGACGAGGCTGCAGCTCTACCACCCGCTCCCTCGGGCTGACAATGTGAAGCTGCACATTCCGCGCAAAAGGAGCCCATAGACGGAAGCGACTTCGAGATTCTCCAAGATATACTCCTCCCAAACGCTTGGAAGGCTTCATAACTGCTTCTCCCCAGGGCCTTGGGCCTTTACGTTGTTGGTGGTTCCCCCACTGGTCTCCAAGAGCGCTCTTGCCTTGGGCAAAGCCCAAGGATGCTTTGACTGCAAGTAGGCCAACAGCCTCTCGCGCACATGGCAGCGAAGATCCCAGACTCTGGAGGAGTCGGATGCACTGACCAGGGCCCTCAGTTCCACAGTCCGTTCCGTGGTATTTGTAACCTGCAAGGAACAGACTTTTCCATCCCACAGATCTGTGCCTTTTGCAATCCTAAGAAGCTCCTCCCTTAGGGAAGCCACATCCACAGTGTAATCCACGTAAAGCAATACTGTTCCTAGCAGGTCTGCAGAAACCCGTGTCCAGTTCTGAAAGGGTTTTTCCACGAAATGACTGATCGGCACAACAAGCCTGCGCAGATCCCAAACTCTTAGCACCACATAGGTAAGGGTGATCTCTTCCACCCTTCCCCACTCTCCCTCCACCACCAGGACATCATCTATCCGAAAAGGCTGTGTTATGGCAATCTGCAATCCCGCAAGCAGGGTGGATATGGTACGCTGCGCAGCAACACCTAGGATTATGCCTGCTATGCCTGCAGAGGCCAGGATGCCGGCGCCCAGCTGCCTTACCTTTTCGAATGTCATGAGGCCGCTCGCCAAGGCCAGCACCATCAGGATAACCGCCACCACCCTCTTGATGATTCTCACCTGGGTCTGCACTGCCCGTGCCTTAAGGTTGTCCCTGACCGAGATGTCATACTTGTGCAAAATCCAGGACTCCACGGCGTCCGTCATTCGAAGCCCAAGCCATGCCAAGCATGATATGGTCAGAAGGGCCAAGAGCTGTGCGGCAAAATCTCTGAGGTCTTGGGGCAGTCTAATCAGAGGAAAAACTAGGGAAAGACCCAAAACCGGGCCCAGAGCTTTCAGTGGGCTTGAGCAGATCTGAACTAAGAAATCATCCAGATGCGTCTGGCTCAGGATGGAGACCCTTTTGCCTATTTTCAGCAAGACAACGGCCCCTATCCATCCTCCCAATGAGGCTGCTGCCGCCAGGGCTACTGAATCTACCCATTCCCTGAGCCATGGCCACTCCCAGAACATAAATACCTCCCCTTCCAACAAGCTTTTTTCCTGGCCCTAAACAATAAGCTCTTTCTTTACCAGGTCTAGCCGAACAGGATCCCCTTAGTCCTGCATCAGAAAGTGTCTTCTTTGGCTTTGCATCCTGCAATCCGGCTTCTTCGCGGACTCAGATCAAACCTCTATGAGCCGGCTGCCAGGGTTTTCCAAAAGGATCAGTAAGGTAAGATAATCTCTTATATTGCGCGTTATCAGGAAATGCCTTCGCACGAATTCCTTGCCTATCCTTCCCATCTCCCGGGCCAATTCGGGCTTTCTGAGCAGATAACGGATTCTGAAGGCACACCCTTCGGTAGAATGGACCAGGAAACCTGTCTGATAATCCCTCACCTGAAGAACTATACCGCCCACAGCACCGCCGATCACCGGCTTTCCTTTCCACATGGCCTCCGTGACCGTCAGCCCGAAACCCTCGCGGGTTGATTTTTGAACTATGATGTCGGCTGCCCGCTGCAGGGCGTTCACCTCAAGATGGCTGTCCGGAGGAAGCATCAGAACCTGTATGTCCGGTTCACCCTGGGCCTCTTCCATGACTCTAGCAAAGATTCTAGGACCTTCCGGGTCGTCTGTGGCCTCTCCACCCACCAGAACCAGCTTGCAAGGGGTATGTTTCCTGACCATGCGAAAGGCCTGGATCACACCCACTGGGTCCTTGAAGGAGTCAAATCGGGAAACCTGTACAACTAAAGGACGATCCCTTTCCACTCCTAATCGGTCCATCACCTCCTGAATCTCTTCTGGGGAAAGCTCCCGGTTCTTTTGGCTCAGAGGATCAATGGAGGGATATATCAGGTACTGAGGATGCGGAAGGTTTTGGGAAAAACTAGGCATGGAAAAAACAGACGCATCATATTGCGCAACAGCTTTGCGCAGTGTACTCCAGATGTGCCTGTCCGGCTTGGATATGTCTATGTGGCACCGCCAGACCCAGTTCCGGGCCCTTCTTCGAGCATGCTCAATCAGAAAAGCAGGCTGTGGATCATGGATGACAACAGTGTCCGCATCCCAGGCGAACCGTTTGGCGTTCTCCCGATTCACATCCAGGTAATGTTCAATGCCGCCAGGGGGATAAGTGGCCTTGAGGCCTTGAAGGCTGTTGTGGAAAGCTTTTGTGACCTCAAAAAAGGTCTGGTCTCCCTGGATCACTTCCCAGCGGGTCTCCACTCCCAACTCGTTTAGAAGTGGAACGTTTCTCTGCAACATCTCGGCCACTCCACCGCCTGAGCGAGTAGAGTTCACATGAACCAGGCGCTTCGGGCCCAAACGTTCCGCCAGGCGCTCCAGCTGGCCTATTACCTCTTCTCCTACCAGAGGTCTGTAATCCTCAAGGGTTATTTTCGCACTTCCATGAGGGCTCTCGGCGGATCTCGCCTTGCTTCTCCGCTCATTCCTCATGTTCTTCCCTCCCGATAACTTCCCCCACCAGCCGGAGCACCTCTTCCTTGAGCTCCCTGAGGGAATGAAAGTACACGTCCAGGTCTCGTATTGCCGCCACCAGCTCAGATTGACCAAAATTGGACTCAATCCAGAATGAAAAATCGTCCGTTTCTTTTGGCCCCAATCTCCATCTTGACTCCAAAAGGTGGAAATATATTGAGTCAACTCCCATTCTGTTCAACCCGTCATAGAACTCCCCCAGTGTCCAAGCGGATATCCTGGACCTCATCACCACTGTGGCACCTTCACAAAAATAGAACTCCAAACCGGGCCGAGCCCATGGCACCCTGGACAGATCCCAAAGGTATTCTTCTAGGATATCTACCAGACCATGGCGCACTGTCTCCAGATTGTCTGCGTCGAAAGGATCAAAGGAACTCAATTTCTCCGCAAGCCTTATGTCCTGCAAAGCCGTGGCAGCCCAGTGTGCAAAGTCATTGGGAAACTCCAGTCTGGGTTGGAAAAGTGTCAGGCGGGACTGAAATATATGGTAAAAAAGAACAGACTCCGGAACCTCTCTAATAGCATGGAGAAGTTCACGGAGGTTCACTACGCTCAACCCTATAGGCCGAGTCATCACAAAACACTCCCTAAACCAGAAGGGATTTTGTGCCCTGACATCCATGGTCTGCTCCTCACCTTTTCAGGGTCTCAAAGGCTCACCACCTCTTCAGAGAGCCAGGCGGGATTTCTCGCAACCGCTCCTTGTAAAGCCTGGGGAGGTTTTGATACAAAGCAGTGCCCCATCTTTTCCTTTCCATGAGCTGCTCTGTGACCTGCCCCACCACCTTGGCAGGAACCCCTGTCACGATGGACCTGGGAGGCACTTGAAATCCCTCCTTTAAGACAGCCCCTGCACCCACTATGGATTCCATGCCCACCCGCACACCATCCATGAGTACAGACCCCATGCCCACAAGAACCCTGTCTTCCACCACGGCCCCGTGTATGATGGCCCCGTGCCCTACGTGGCAATCCTCACCCAGAAGCACTGTTTCGCCCGGCCTTACGTGCAACACACAGTTTTCCTGAAGATTGGAGCCCTTGCCTACTCGAATACTCCCCCAGTCGGCCCTGAGCACTGCACCCGGCCCCACGTAACAGTTGTCCCCCAATTCCACATCTCCTACTATAACGGCCGAGGGGTGAACGTACGCCCCGGGATGCACTCTGGGCTCTCGCTCCTCCAAAGCATAGAAGGGCATGGTTTCCCTCCTGGTCTGCTGCTCATTGTTTATTTGGATCATAAACCATCGGGGCTCTGTAGGCAAACCGACCCAAGGGCCTTCTTGGGCGTGATCAAAAAGGCCCATGCCGGAGCTTTTTGTTCCTTGGCCCCTTTGAGAAAAGGCTCTGTTGTCATTTGACCGCGGCTGGGATAAGTTATCTGGACCCTGGCAAGCTCCTCCAGGAGAAAAGAATTAGAAGGATCCCCATGCCCAAGAAAATGCTTATCAACGCGGCTGCTGAAGATCAGCTGAGGGTGGCCATAGTACAAGACGGATTGCTCCAGGAAGTCGGGATGGAGACCAGCGCCCGGGGCCAGATTTCGGGCAACATATACAAGGCAGTGGTGGAAAGGTTGGATGCGAGCCTCAATGCTGCCTTTGTGGACTATGGAGGGGAACGCAATGGCTTTTTGCCTGCAGACGAGGTTCATCCCAAATGGTACAAAGGGCAGGCAAAAAGAGAAGGAAACGGCCCTCCTTCCATCCGAAAGATCCTAGAGCGCAACAAGCACATAATCGTTCAGGTGGCTCAGGACCCCAGGGGGCATAAAGGCGCGCTTCTTACTACCTTCATCTCCTTTCCTGGGCGTTTCCTGGTACTCATGCCCTACAGAGCAAAAAACGGAGTCTCTCGCAAGATCCAGGATGAGCAGGAGCGTACTCGCCTAAAGAAGCTCTTGGACGAAATCAATCCCTCAGAAGATATGGGCTTCATAGCCAGGACAGCGGCTGAATCCAAGTCCAAGAATGACCTGCAAAGGGAAGCTAAGGCTTTGCGTAGATTGTGGCAGGGCATAGCCGAAAAGGCCAAGAAGGCCACCCCACCGGCTCTTCTTTACCAGGAGAGCAACCTGGCCATCAGGACCATCCGGGACTATCTCTCCCCGGACGTGGAAGAGATCTTGGTGGACGATCCTAAGCTTTTTGAGGAAATCCAGGAATTTTTTAAGGCCACCATGCCCAAGGCCGCCAAGATGGTGAAGCTCTACAAAGAGAAGACCCCGATATTCAACAAGTACCAAATCGAAGAACAGATAGAATCCATTCACTATCCCCAGGTTCGACTCAAATCGGGCGGCACCATAGTGATCACCCCCACCGAGGCCTTGGTGGCCATAGATGTCAACACGGGCAGGACAACCCTGCGCGAGGATCCGGAAACAACCGCTTTTAAAACCAACTTGGAGGCCGCAGAGGAGATAGCCAGGCAGCTCAGGTTGAGAGATCTGGGAGGCCTGATCGTGGTGGACTTCATAGACATGGAAAACAAGAAGCACAGGGCTGAGGTGGAAAAGGCCTTGAAAGATGCCTTCAAGAAGGACAAGGCCAGAGTCCGCATTTCCAAGATCTCCCAGTTTGGACTTCTGGAGATGTCCCGCCAGCGTTTGAGACCGCCTCTGGAGTCCAGGGCCTTTGATCCGTGCCCATTTTGCAAGGGGGTCGGGCGTGTCAAATCCCCCGAAGCTCACGCTCTGCAGGTTCTTCGCAAGATCCAGGGAGCAGCAGCCAAGAAGAACCTGCTGAGAGTCGAAGGGGAACTGCCCCAGGGAACTGGCTGGTATCTTCTCAACGAGCTCAGAAAAGATCTGGCTGAAATGGAAAAGGACTTTGGCATAAAGATCCTCTTGGACCTTAGGCCAGGAATTCCCTCCCAGGAAGCCATTCTTCGACTATACCGCATGAAAAAGGGAGAGGAGGGAGAAAGCATGGAGGAAATCCAGATCTGACGCATCAGAGGATCTCTCAAGGGCAGCACTGCTTCCAAGTCATGGCAGGGGGGCAGCCCCTGGCAGTGGTGCTTCAGACACCCCAGGGATGGCCTGAAGTGCCCTGCGTGGTGCTTTGTCACGGGCTCTTGAGCTCCATGGAAAGCCCCAAGTTCAAGGCCTTGGCCGAGGCTCTTAACCAGGAGGGGCTTGCCGCCCTGCTTTTGGATTTCAGAGGTTGCGGCAGAAGCGGTGGAAGCCTCAAGCAAAGCACGGTCTCGGCCCGTGTGGAGGACCTAAGCACAGCTACTAGATTCTTGGCTCAAAGCTTGGAGCACAAAGGACCCCTTGGGCTAATGGGAAGCAGCATGGGGGGGTTTGTGGCCCTTCTTTATGCCGGGATGGGAAAGGCTGTGGCTGCTATTTCTGTTTGGGCTTCCCCTTTTGATCCTCTGGAGTTGGAAGACTTGAGAACACATCCGCAAACTGCTCAGTTGGGAAATTCCTTTTTCCAGGACCTGAGATCACATGATCTTTCAAAGATCAAAGGCAAAATCAAGAATCTGCTTGTGATCCACGGCGAAAAAGACGAGCTGATCCCCATCTCCCATGCTAAGCGCATCTACCAACTGGGCCGTGCTCCCAAGCAGATTTATCTGATTGCCCAGGCTGACCACAGATTCAGCCATCCGGCGCATAGGCAAGAGGCCACCAGTCTGACCGTGAAGTGGTTCTTGAAACACATGAGATGATCAACCAAGTCATGTTTGGGACCCGGATCATTTACTATTGGTCATTCATGCAGGATGCCCCTGGCCCTTGTGAAACCCTCCTTTGAAGGGCTTCTGCTTTTGGCAAGATTCAAACCTACACGGTTTTACCGGCAAAAGATCTGGGGCCAGCTTGGCTCTCAAGGGTCACCCCAAAAGCTCATTAAGCTTGTTCCTTTAGGAATCTGTAGAGAAACTCTGCCTCAGAGGCTGAAAGGTTGAACTTGAGACAGGCCTCTTCCATTAGTTTGTGTTGGGCAGGGCAATCTTCATCCTTTCTTCGTTCAGAGATCCACTTGACAGCCTTCCTGAGGGCTTCTCCCTTGGGCATGACCTCGCTCATCTTCCATCCCCCCCAAAATCTTCAAGAAATGCTTCCTGTACTTCGCAGACAAAAACCAACTCTCTGGAAGCCCCATGATTTAGCAATTAAGATAACACATTGGGATCAATCCTGACCAGCTAGGAGGAAGGACAAATGAAAATAATGGCAGTGATGGCTCATCCTGACGATGCGGAGGTATGGGCCGGGGGCACGCTGGCAAAATTTACAGACATGGGACACCAGGCCCACATAGTGGTCATGACATACGATTCTCAACACCAGAGGGGGAGGGAAGCCTTGGAAGGAGCTTGGAGACTGGGCTGTTCCATAGATCTCATGGGTATGTCCGATACTGCTGTAAGAGATACTGACCAGGCCGCCGACAAGCTGCTACAAATCCTGGTGAAACAGACTCCTCAGATCCTGGTTTTACACAACCCCGACGACACGCACCCGGATCATGAGGCCAGTTTCTTGGTGGCTCGAAGAGCTTTGATAAGGTGGTACTCTGGTGAACAAAGACCCAAGATCATCCCTTCCATCTTTGCGGCTAACACATACAGGGGCATGGGCCTAAGGGGCCCCGTGGAACTGGATACCTTTGTTGAGATTTACGAACTCTGGGAACGGAAGGCCAATGCCCTTCTGGCACACCAGAGTCAGAACCCTCAGGCCTGGATCCCCAGGCAAAAGGCCATGCTGGAAGTCCTGGGAGCCAGATCCGGGTATCGAATGGCAGAGGGATTCAGACGCCTGGTTCTTTTCGGAGAACCAGGCTCCATAGCTCACCTGGACCCAGCCTTGCTCACCACCAAGAATCCCTTCCAGGAGTGAAAGGCGATTCTTGAAGAGAGTTCTCATGTGGCACTTGAGCTTGGATTTCTTCTGTGTTAGATAGGAAGACTCCAAGAAGTAATAACAGGGAGGACTTCTTAGGTGGAACTTCGGGTGGACAAATTGCGCAAGGAAGCCAGGGTGCTCTTGGAAGATGGAGAAGAGTTGCAGGGGAATTTTTTTGTTTCTCCGGTTTCTTCTTGCAGAAGCGGCCCTGAGCTGCTCTCAGATCTGCTCATGGGGGAAGCCTATTTCCTGCCTTTTGAGACAGATCAAGGTCTGGTGGTTTTTCTCCAAAGGGATTTCATTCGCTATGTGACTCTCTCCCAAAAGGAAGTCCAAGAAGAAGTGCCATATCTCAAGCGTGAGGCCGTGGAGGTTTGCCTTCTGTGTGGAAAGATCTTGAAGGGGGATGTGCTTTTGGATCTTCCCAGGAGCCGATCCAGGCTTTCGGATTTCTTCAATTCCTGCGGGGGGTTCTTTTATCTCATTACCGAAGCCGGGCAGAATCTGGTCAACTCCCGCTCGGTCAAACTGGTGCGTCCGGCCTCCAAGTGAGCTGGCATAAAAGAGGCCACCTCTCAGAAGCTTGTTTTGGGACTTCTTCCTGTGCCTGGCAGCCCTGCGTAGGTCTGGGCGATTTGTAGAAACCTCTTGGCCTCATCCCCCTGGGCCTCAAGGCTTGTGTCTTGGTAATGCAATCTCCTCACAGCCACCCTGCAAAACTCTGAAGCCGAACCCCTAATCAACTCAGGGGCATCCTCGGGCCCATGGCTCCAAAGCTTTCCGGATGGTAAACGCAGTTCAACCCTCAGGGCTGTGGATGGAGGTTGCAGTCCGTTTACCTGATAGGCCCAGGGTCGGGCCAAGCAGGCCAGGAGAGCCACATGGCGAAGCCGGTCAGTATCCTTGGGGATGCACCCAGCAGCATCAAAGATGTCCAGGCCGTGGGCCCAGGTCTCCATCAAGCGGGCTGTGGCAAAGGCCTTGGCGCTCATGGGCATGGCGAACCAGGGTATTCTGCTTTTGGGATCGAGTCCGGAGAGTCTCTCAAGCATCTCTGTCCTGGATTTTTCCCACCAGTCCAGGATTTCCCGGCTGCTCATGGATCTTCCTCTCTTGACTCCCATCTCATTGAAGCCCATGAGAACCCTTTTGGCCTCTTCCAAAGGGGAAAGATCCCCTTTTAGAATCTGCACTGCTACCTCGTCTATGTGAGCTATGTGTGAAACGCAATCCCTGAGGGTCCATCCCTGGGCAGGGCTGGGCAGATCCCAATGGGAATCCTTCAGTTGCAAGAGCAACTCCAACAGGGCCTCCTGTTCGGCCTTCACGTCATCCAGGATTTCCTTCATTTCAGCCTCCTTCACAGACCCAGAAGTCTTCCTATTATCTCCCTTTGAATCTCCGAAGTGCCACCCCCAATGGGCTGAATGCGCAAATCCCTCCAGATCCTCTGGACCGGAAATTCCATCATATAGCCGTATCCACCATGTATCTGTATGCACTGATCTGCCACCTCCACGGCTGTTTCGCATGCCAGGATCTTGCACATGGCCACCTCCTTACGGCATTCCCTGCCATGCACATACAGCCACACGGTATGGTATACCAGCTGTCTGGCGGCCTCTAGGCGGGTGAGCATATCGGCGAAGCGGTGTCTTATGACCTGAAAACTCCCGATGGGCTGGCCGAAGGCGTGGCGCTCCTTGGCGTAGCCCATGGTCATCTCCACACAATCTCGGGCTGCGGCCACAGAGCTTGCGGCCATCACCAATCTCTCGGTCTGAAACCCCTCCATTATCTGGTAAAACCCCCTTCCCTCTTCTCCCAGGAGGTTCTCCAGGGGCACCCTTACCTCCTCAAAGACCAACTCGGCCGTATCCGAGGTGCGCCACCCCAGCTTCTCGAGTCTGCGACTGACCCTGAATCCGGCTCTGTCCTTCTCCACAAGGATTTGTGAGATCCCTTTATGGCCCAGTTCGGGGGCCGTCTTGCAGGCCACCACGTAGAAGTCTGCCCTCGCTCCATTTGTTATGAATGTCTTGGAACCACTGATGATCCAATGATCCCCCCTCTGGAGGGCCCGCGTTTTGATGTTTAGCACATCCGAGCCTGCATCGGGTTCTGTGACCGCGTAAGCCCCTATGGTTTGCCCCCTGATTCCAGGAGCCAGGAAGCGTTGCTTCTGCTCTTGGGTGCCGAAGCGGGAAACGGCCGGAAGTGCAACAAAAGCATGTAGACCTATCCCAGCCCCCACGCCCCCGGATCCGCTCTTTGCCAAAGCCTCAGCCAGTATAACGTGATATCGGAAATCCCCTCCGGCCCCACCATATTGCTCTGGAAACCCACCGGCCAGAAAACCCAGCTCTCCGGCTCTGTGAAATACTTCCAAAGGAAACTCCCCTTTCTGCTCCCACTCATCGGCATGAGGTCTGAGCTCGGCCAGAACCCATCTCTCGGCCTGCTGCCTGAAGATCTTGTGTTCCTCCTGGAATAGCCAGTCGCTCATGGATACCTCCCGGGTGTAAAGTTAGCCGAAGGCTCAAAACTCTTCCAAGAACACATCTCTGACATTCAAGATGATCATGATCCGGCTTCTAGTTCCTCTTGTCCTATGGGCTCTGAGTCCATGGCTCTTCAATTTTTTGCTTAGGCTTCCCGGCCTTAGATATCCCGTAGATGGGAAACAATTTCTCTACCAGAAATGCCACCACCCTTCTGGCCTCCTCCATGGCCCTGTCTTTTATTTCTCCTCCACTGGGATGAGGAGCATCCAAGAGGCTCCCAACCTCCATCTCAGGCCCGAACATCATTCCTCCCACCAGGCCTGCCAGCTCATCCTTGGGCTCCAGATCATTTAGGATCGCCCACGCCAGTGTCCACCAGCGGGCCGTTCTGTACATATCGTATCCTCCCCCTCCCAGGGCCAGTATTGGACGGCCCAGCCCTGCCATGCGCCTCAGAGCATAGGAGTAACCATTGTTGGTGAGCCTGAGGTGGGTCAAGGGATCTGAAATGAGAGAATCCGCCCCTAGCTGGGCCACCACCAAATCAGCATCGAAGGCCTCCAGCAAGGGCAAGACCACGGTGTCAAAGACCAGTTGGAATACCTCATCATCGCTTCCAGGCTCAAGGGGGATGTTCACGTTATATCCATAACCTTCTGCCTCCCCCAGCTGGGTTTCCCAACCGTCCCAAGGGTAAAGAGTGCGGCCAGTCTCATGAATCGAGATCACAAGCACCCTGGGCTCCTTGTAAAAAGCCTCCTGAACCCCGTTGCCGTGATGGGCGTCACAATCCACGTAGGCAACCTTCCAACCCTTTTTGAGAACCTCGGGGACTGCCACAGCAATGTCGTTCAGGTAACAAAACCCCTCTGCATGATCTGGCATTCCATGATGTAATCCACCGTAGAAATTTACAGCAACATCCACCTCTCCTGCCAAGATGGCCCGCATGGCCCCAAGGGTTCCTCCCACGATCCCGCAGGCCCAGTCATACAAACCTGGGACCACCGGACATTCATGGGTACCCAAACCCTTCTGCAAGGTCTCCAGGGAAATCCTACCTTCACTGGCCTCTTTCAGGACCCTGATGTAGGAAGGATGGTGAAAACGAAGCAACTCTTCTTGTTGGACCTTCACTGGGGCCACAACCCTCATCCAGGACCTTTCCCAGACTCCGTATCGCCCGCATAGCTCCACGGTCTTGTAAACCCTCTCGGGTTTGAAGGGGTGGTCCCAAGCCAACTCGAAGGAGAAAAGATCCCTGGAGTGCACGAAAACAGAGCAAAATCCTCTTTTCTTTCCAGGCCCTGGAAGCTTTTCTCTCAAATGAGTTACAGGCCAAATACTCATGAGCCCTCTACCAGGGTAATCCGGATACACCTGGAAGCTTTTGTGATCTCACCATTTGCATGACTGATCCTCACTACAAGGCCCTCTCCAGCAGGTGGCCCAGCACCTTTCTATAGTCAAAGAATTCCCTGGCTAGTTCCACAGCCGCTTGGGCATGCTTTTGAGGTTCCTGGGCCAGGGAGGCTATGGCCTGGGCTGCCTCCTCCACTGTGGAAAAGGGCAATATCCCTGTGCCGCTGGGTAGGATCTTGCTGAAGCCAGTCTCCTGAACCACCACGGGAACACCCAAGGCCAAATAGCAGGCGCTTCTGCAAGAGAACCATCCGCTCAGGCTGGCTACATAGGCGTTCTTGGCCACACTCCACTCGCCCAGGGAACTGGCCAAGTAGTCTCTGTAAACCCAGGGGTCTGAGGAGACCGGGTATGCTTCCACCATATTCCAGCCGTGTGCTTGGAGTCTTTCTTTGGGTGCCCTCCCACTCATGGCCAGTTCCAGGGGAATCACACTCTTGGCGGGCAGATCCATGAATCTTTCGAACTCTGCGCTTTTGCCCCTGTACTCAACTCCATTTACCACCCGACCTCCTTCGGCAGGCTCCCAGGAGGCCACCGTGGTAAGAGTCCTCCTTCTTTGGAAGACCGGCACCCGGTGAGGCTCGAAACACTCCACAACTATGGGCTGTCGGGTGGGGATCCAGGAGAAGATCTCCTTAGGGATCAGGCAGTCATGGGCTCCTATGTTCTCGGCAAAGGTGAAAAACACATGGTGCGCCTTCAACATCTCCACTCTGGAGCGATCTTCCTGGTCCAAGCTGTTGTTGACATAGCCTGGCACCGCTGCCTGAGTGTACATGGGATCGCTGTCTATAAAAGCCACCCTCTTGACACCAAAATACTCCTCTCTCATCCAACAGGATGCCGAGATGTGCAGGAAAAGATCTGCCTCTTTGCAGAAACTCTTTACCTTGTCCCATCCCAAGCCATAGGTCCTGCCTGTGGAGTCTCTGAAAAACCAACTACTCTTTAATTCCGGCTCTAGAAGCTCTATCTGTTGGGCCAGATATGAAGCATTTCTGCTTGCGTCCTCCACGAAAGTACCTGCCACCGGGTCATAGCACCACTTGCCCGTGTCCTCGATGTAAATGACCTCATGTCCCATCTTGAAAAAACCAAGCACGTACTGCAGGTAATCCCAAAAGACCCCCCCGAATGGGTAAGTGCCTGCAAGCCCCGTAACCAAGATCTTCATTTCTCTGGCCCCCCTCTTTCCTATACTCCAAGATCCAAGATGCCTGGCCTCCTTGTTGTAATGAAATGATACAGGATCTTCAGACTCTTAGGCTTTGACCACTGAAATGGCAAGCTCAACCCTTTCCCTGGGAATGTACAATCTCTGAACACACCCCCCGTTGCTGGTTGTTCTTGTCCAATGATTTTGGGCCATGGAAGTGGGGGCCAAGCCTCAGTGTCCATAGAGCTCCCCGCTTACCTTCCCCCTAAAAACAGCGTAGCTGTAAATCAGGTAACCCACGACCACAGGCAAGACTATTACAGCTCCCCAAAGCAGGAAGGATAGGGTCTCTTTCTGGGAGGCGGCCTCCCAGAGGGTCACCGTGGGAGGGATGGCAAATGGATAGAAAGACACAGCGAGTCCCAGGTAGCCTGAAAGAAAGATCCCCACGGCCCAGATCAAGGGTGGTTTTTCTTGCTTTTTCTTGAGGCTTTTCAAAAGGGCCCAAAAACACACCAGGCCCAAGACTGGAAAAGCCCAAACGTAGTAAATCCTGGGGATACTGAACCAGTTGGTCATGACCAGGGGATAATGAACAGGTGTCCACACGGTCACTACGGCCATGAAGAAGATGACCCCCCAGGCGGCCTTCCTGGCCTGTTGGTAAGCCCTTTGCTGCACGGATCCGCTGGTCTTTATGAGCAAGTAACAGGTGGCCAAAAGAATGTATCCCGGCATCAAAGCCACCCCCACCATGATAGAAAAGGGGTTCAGCCAGTCAAAGGGACCCCCAGCGAAATGAAGCTCTTTCACAGAGATCCCGCTTAGGATCCCCCCGAGGGTCAGGCCCTGGGAAAAGACCGCCACCAGGCTTCCCAGGAAGAAGGCTTTATCCCAAGGGCCTTTGCGCTTGCCGCTGGCTCTGAATTCAAAGGCCACTCCCCTGAAAATGAGGCCTGCCAGGAAAGCCACAAGAGGGATGTAAAGGGCGCTGGAGAGCACTCCGTACACAACGGGGAAGCTGGCAAAAATGGCCCCTCCCCCAAATACCAGCCAGGTCTGGTTGGCATCCCACACAGGAGCTATGCTCCCCATGAGAATGTCTCTCTCGGACTCCTCCCGGGCCGTGGGAAAGAGCAGCCCCACCCCCAGGCTGATCCCGTCCAGGACCACATAGAGAATCATCACCAGGGCAACCAGTCCGGCCCATAGGACTACCAGGTCCATGAGGCCATCTCCTCCCAAAAGCTAAGTCAAATCCCTGTCCCTTCCATCTCCATCCATTGATTTGGCAAGGGGCCGCATCCCGGCGGGGCGCTGAAGAGGGGGGATGGGGCTTCGCAGGTCAGGACCTGCCCTCAAGGTGCGTATCACATACCAGAAATAGCTCCCACCTATCACCCCGCAGATTCCCACCAGCACGCACAGGGACCATAGCACCGTTGGGCCAGTTATGGGAGAGACCCCTTGGGAGGTGCGCATTATGTTATAAACGATCCAGGGTTGGCGTCCCACCTCCGAGGTTATCCATCCCAGATAGGTGGCCAAAAACCCCAGGGGTTGCGCTGCCACCAGGATCCTGAGCATTGTCCTGTTTTGATAAAGCCTTCCCCTCCACCAAAGCACACCGGCTGCCAAAGCCACGGCCAACAAAAGAAAGCCGATCCCCACCATGAGCCTGAAGCTAAAAAAGACCGGAGTCACCGGGGGGCGATCCTCTGGGGGAAACTCCCTCAACCCCACCACCTTGCCCTCCCAGCTCCTGGTTATAAGCAGGCTGAGCATGTTGGGCACCAGCACCTCAAAGCTATTCCTTTCCTCCTTCTCTTGAGGGATTGCGAACACCACGAAACCTGCCCCCCCGGAATAATTGGTCTCCCAATGAGCTTCCAGGGCCGCGAGTTTGGCCGGCTGGTGGCGGGCCACCACCAGGCCGTTATGATCACCCAAGAAAACCTGCAGTGGAGACAAAATCAAAGCCATGCCCAGAGCCAGGGCCAGGGAGCGGCGAAAAAAAGCCACATGCTCTCCCCTCAACAGGAAAAAGGCGCTTATCCCTGCCACTGCAAAGGCCGAGGTCTGATAAGATGCTGCCAACATGTGCAGCAGCCTGGAGGGAAAAGAGGGATTAAAGATGGCTTCCCAGAAATCCACAACCTGGATAGTTCCCCCCACTACTGAATGCCCTGCGGGGGTCTGCATCCAGGAGTTGGCTGACATTATCCAGAAAGCCGAGAAGGTAGCCCCCAGCCCCACCAGGCAGGTGGCTGCAAAGTGAATGCCCCTGGGCACACGGTTCCAGCCGAAGAGCATTATTCCCAGGAAGCCGGCTTCCAGAAAGAAGGCGGTCATGCCCTCATAGGCCATCAAAGGGGCGAAGACGTTTGCCACTGCCTGAGAAAATCTGGAAAAATTGGTACCGAACTCGAACTCCAAGACTATTCCCGATACAACCCCTACTGCGAAGTGGATGGCAAAGACCTTCACCCAGAATCTATACAGCCTGAAATAGAGCTCTTCCTTGCGTAAGAGCCACAGCAATTCCACCAAGATGAGATATATGGCCAAGCCCATGGTAAGGGTGGGAAATGTGATGTGGAACAATGTGGTTATGGCGAACTGCCAGCGAGACAGTAGCACTGGGTCCATGAGCTCTTTCCCAACCCTGGGAGGCATTAAGCCTCCTGCCAGGTCTTTATGCAATGTTTTTCTTCTTTTACCAGATGCCAAGCCCTCTGTTCAAGCTATTACTTGCCGGGCCTAGTAGTACCGTGGATTTCACCGGATTTTCCGCTCACAACCGGTTCCAGTACCGGGGCCAAGGCCTTGAGCAGCTGCACTGCAAGAGCGCTTGTGAAATCGTAATTGGCAGCCTGCGGCCCCGGCACAAAGGCTGTGACTGCCCCGTAGTATTTCTCCCCCAGAAAAAACACGAAGGTGGCGGTCCTGTTCATCACCTTTCTGGCCAGGAGTTTTCCCCCGGCTCCGTATAACTCATAGCGGTGATCCCCGGTGCCCGTCTTGCCTCCTGTTTTCAAGAAGGAGCCGTCTTGCCTCCTGAAGGCCCCCTTTAACCTCCTGGCAGTACCGTTTTCCACAACATCCACCAGGGCCCTGAGGGCCGCTCTGGCAACCTCTTGGGAGAGAATCCTTTCGGCCTTTCCCTTTCCCCTTGCCACTAAGGTCTCGTACGGGGTCCCCTGAGCAAAGTGAAGCCATTCCAACCTCTGGGTGGGAAGCCTGATTCCGTCATTGAGCAAGACACCCAACAGCTCGGCCAAAGCAGCCGGTTGATCCGCCGAGCTTCCTATGGCCGTGGCATAGGAAGGCACGAGGGATTCAAAAGGGTAACCTAGTCTTTTCCAGGCCGCATGAATCCTTTCAAAGGCTTCCACCTCCATCATCATGGCCACCCTGCGCTCTTGAGCTTTTTTCCGGCCACCTTTTAGCAGCCACTTGTAAGCCTCCTGACGAGCCTTGGCTGCCTGGGTCATCACCTCTGCCCGAGTGGCCTGTGGGTGCTTTTGAAGATAGGCCACTACCCAAAGCTCCAGAGGATGCACATGGGCCAGGAAGCCCTGATCAGCAAGGTCATAGCGCTTGGGGTCATATGTGCTATAGAGGCTTTGGACGGCTGCCTCCGAAATGGGTGTGTTGGGAAGTCTCTCCCTCAGGAATCTGCCAAGAGCTGCCTGATCAGCCTCGGGCCTGACAAATCTGAAAACAGCGGCAAGCCTCTTGGGGGAACTTTGCACCTTGTGAAGCAAGAGCTCAAAGGCCTCTTCCTCTGATTTGCCTTTGTATTTTCTGTAAAAACGCGCCAGGTACTCCCTGCCTTCCCTGTCCGCGAACCTGGCCAAGTATTCCTTCCATTGGGGATCCTGGAGACGGCCCGCGGCCGACGTCGTAAGCCCGGTGGCCCTGTACATATGGTATCGCACCAGATCCCTCATAAGCCTCACAAAGACAAGATTCACGGACTGCCTGAACCCCTCCCTCACACTCACCACCCGATCGTTGTGCTCAGGATCAAAGTTCTCAAACCTGTGGAGTCCACCTCCTGTAAAAAAATCTTCCTCCGGGCTGGCAGAATAGGTTCTTTCCAGGGCAGCCTCCAACATGGCTTCCAGGCTTTTGTCTGAAGATCCTATGAGATGCTCCAAAGCCCAACGGGTCAGAGGATCGGACATCTCATCCAATTGTTTGAGAAGCTGATATCCAGGCTTGGAAGCATAGCGCTCATGGAGCCAGGCTATTACCTCCAGGTAATGCACCAGAGTCCTTAGCTTGGCAGTGGAGCCCAAATCCAATTTTACCCCCTCGTTGATGTTGAAGGGTCCGTCAAAGTTGTCTGTCTGCACCCTAAGAAGGTTGGCCTTGTGGGTTCTTTCATAAAGTGTCAAACTGTAAAAAACCTTGGAAGGGTCCCCCTTGCCCAGAAGCCTCGGGCCTGTCAGGCCAGCTGCCTGAGCTGCAGAGACATCCGCAAGTTTTGTTAATACCTGGGTAACTTTTTCCTGAAGAGGCCTGTGAAAGGTACTCATGACCTTCAAGTCCAGCCTGTCCAGGTCGTACAAGCTCTTCATTCCCAAGTCATTCAGCAGAACTATGCGCACCGAGTTGGCTGCCTTGCGCTGAAGGAAAGAAACCTGCTCTGCAGAGGGAACCCTTTGCCTCAGTGTAGGCCTCAGCTCCATGGCAGCGCGGCTCAACTCCCAGGGAATGACCCCTGCTTGAGCCATGAGCCGCAGGTAACTGTCCACAAGCTGATTCAAAGAAGACTGTTCCATGGTCAGGTAGTAGGAAGGTCTTCTGTGAGCCAGCAACAGGCTCAGCACCCTGCGGAAAGCCAGGACAGCCTCCCTGGGAGGAGACTTGCCTGAAAGGCTCTTCTCGTTTCTCAAAAGCTCGTTGGTAGAGTTGAAATCCGCATCGTACCAGGCCCAAAGACCGTCTCCCAGACCACTTACCTCACCGAAGCCCTGGATCGCAGCCAGAGGAATGGAGTTGAGATAGCTCACCACCAGATTGCGGCGAACTTCCCTGGTGTCTTCCCCTTCTAGGTAAGCCCTGAAAGAGGCTGATGCCATTTGCCGAAGCTTTTCCAAGGGGTTGTGGGTCCGGCCCTCTGGGGAGTGCCTGTATTTCTCGAGCTGTGTGGCTATGGTACTTCCCCCCGGGGTCCTACCTCCAGACCTTACGGCCCCACCCGCCATGTCCAAAATGGCCTTGGCCAGCCTGTCCCACTCCACAGCGGGGTTGCGCAGCGGGTATCTATCATCCAAGAGCTCCCTGTTCTCTATGAAAAGAAGGGTTCTCACAACAATAGGGGGGATCTCCCCAAAGTTGTTGTACACCCTCTGGGGATACTTAGCCCACCACAAGGGAGTCCCATCCTGATCCAGAATCTCCAGTCCAGCCCTGGTCTTTTCCCTGTAAATAGGGAAAAGTCCCTTGTCCACAGCTTCCATGAACATCTCGCTCGTCCTGGCCTGGGCCTTTATCTCGTATCCCTTTTGTCTTAGGCTGTCCAGCCATTGGGGCATCTGGGTGTAGCCCAGCCTCATATCGTATGGACCGGGACCAGGAAAACGGATGGCTTGGCTAGGCCCGCCTTCTACCCAGTATGTCATCTGCTTGGCAAGGCGTGAGAAGGTACGGGCCTGGAGCTTAGAGGTGGTAAGCTCCTCTGAAAAGTATTTGTAAGCCCAATAGCCCATAGCAAACAAAAAGCTTATGAGCAATAGCCTCACAATGACATATCGCAAGAATTTGCCAACCCTCATGGAGAATCCCCAACAAGAGCCATTGTGAACTGTTGGTCGCGTCCCTGAAGTTCCCTGTGAAGTCGATTTCTCAAGCAGACCATGTTATGAAAATTACAACCCCAATCATTGCCCAACCCCTTGCGCTTTTTCCTGTTTTCAGGCCCACAGCGGGGGAGGACCCCATAGGGCAAACCAGGCTGCATCCAAGCATGAATCGGTTCATCCCAGGATATCCTGAAGTTAGCCCATATCATGCATTGATCGCCAATAATGGGGACCAGGGCTTCCCAGATTCATTTTTCAGACCGAGCCTGAAGAAAAGCTCTGTTTATTTGAGGTGCTTATAATTCCGTCGGTGGCGCCCGGGCCTTGAGCGCTCAGAGCGGTTTTCCCCCGTTTTCAAAGGGAGTGAGGCTTCTCTGCTATGGCAAGAATATATCTACCGCAGCCAGCATAGGCCTCAGCAGCCCGACACTCGATCTCCATCAGAAGATCCTGCTCCTTTTCCGATAGCTGTGAGGGCCTGATGATGGTGCCGTGGGGATCCTCCTCCAGGCCGGAGCAAATCCCTATGCCCAGGAGCCTGGGTGAACTGAGTCCCAGTTTACGATAAAGGCGTCTTATCTGATCTGTTGTCTGCCAGGTGTACCAAACTGGCTCCCCCCACAGGTAGCCTTCCCCCCTCTCCAGGGCCATTTGGGCTCCTTCCCATCGCCAGCTCCAGACGGTTTGTAGCAAGTTGTAGTACTGGGATCGAAAGGCCACAAAGCTCACACCGCCTGGTTTCAAGACACGCACAATCCCACCCAGCACCTCCTTCCACCTGGGAAGAAAAAAAGTAACTTCGATCAAAAGAACCACATCAGCTGAACTTTCCTGTTCTGACTGCAAAAACTCCAGCAGGTCAGCCTCCTGGAACCTCAGGTTGGCGAGGCCTTGGGCCCTTTGCCTTGCTTTTTCCAGTGCTGGGCCAGCCAGATCCACGCCTCTTACTTCTCCCCCTCTCTTTAGGCTCCAACTGGCCAAGGGAATGCTGAGGCGACCCTGTCCGCATCCCAAATCCAAGATCGATGGCCCACCCCCCCGGAATCTGGCCTCCAGTTCAGGCAGGATCCAATACATGTACTGCCTGGCATAGTAGGCCTCATCAGGGCTCCCCATCATGTCATAGTCTGCCATGCTACGAATCACAGCCTCCCTGTGGGAAGCTGTGTCAAAGTCAGCCTCCACCCTTTTTCTGCTCTTCCTGGGCATACTCACCCCATTGCCCCTTGGGAAACATGCCCAGAGGCCGGACCCTTTTTTGTGACGCGGCTTAGTGCCTGCCTCAGGTCAAAGACTGTCAATCGGCTGTTTCTAAGCAGACAATGATAGTGACTCCTCAAGTAATTATAAAATCGTGGGTAACACTCAAACCACCAGTATGAAGACCAGACAAAGGCCAGAAAAGAGGCGCCCTGCCCCCTTAAACCCTCTAAGGCTTCAATGGCTTCCTCGTCACTTCGGGGAGGACCCCAGTAGCATCCATTTCTGTCCAGGAAACAACGGCGTTGCGCCCCTGGTATTACTTCCCCCATGCCCCAGTAATCGTCTTCCACCAACACATACGTGGATCCACTAGGCACGACCCTTTGAAGATCCCCCACGGCCCTCTCCACCTTCCTCCACCAACCCCTCCTCTTCAAGCTCTCCTTCTTCACCCTAATCCCAAAACCCCTGGCGTGAGTGGCAAGAGCATCAAGAGAAAAGTCCCACATCCGAACGAAAAGCTCCAGTCTCTCCCTGAAAGACTCCTTGAGGGTGTACTTGTCGGTGTGGATCCTGTAAAGGCCTTGGGGCTCAGCCGTGGCCCTCACAAGTCCATACAAGGGGGCCAAGGTAGCCAGGTACAGATCACCTCCCCCAAGACGAAAAAGCTCCTCTGGGATGGGCATCACATGCTTCAAAAACCATCTGGCCCAGGCATTGCCGCTGGTTGGAGGAAAATGGTGCGGCCCTTCCAAGAGCAAATCCTCCCTAAGATCCCCATGGGAGATCTTGTCTGGTGGGACCTTCTTCACCATGATCCTGCTGGATGGATCCATGGTCCACATCTGCCACCTCACTGTGGACACCCCTTTTTCCTTGAACAAATCCATGCAGCTCTCTATTGCTGTAGGCAAAAGAGCGTCATCCGAATCCAAAAATATGATTACATCCCCCCTGCTCTTTTCAAATCCCACATTGAGGGCAGAAGCATGACCACCGTTTTTTTTGAAAACAGCCTGGATGCGGTCTCCATAAGAACGGATGAGTTCCGCTGAGTCATCAGTAGAGCCATCATCCACCACAATGGTCTCCACCTCAGGGTATGTCTGGTCCAGACAACTGTCTATGGTCTCCCTCAAATACCGCCCGTAGTTGTAACTGCTTATCACAATACTAGCTAGGGGCCCTCTGATCATCTTTCTAGCCCGCTCCTATGGAGGTTTTAGTCAGGCGCTGCCCATTTAATCACAGCAGATCTCATCCATCAACCTCCGAAGACTCGCTCCTGGCCCAAGTGCCCTAGGGTTCCAAGGCTTTTCTTGGTAATCGGCCTTGAGCTCCATAAGGGTCTCCATTGCCTCTTGGAGCCCTCCAGAGAAGAGGAGCCAGATTCCATGGATAGATACGCCGCGAGGCCTGTGTCCTTCCCCCACTAATGACTCATACAAAGTCACTTCTGCACCCACTAAATGCTCACCTCTCCGTATGAAAACCGCTCTAGTAGGGAGCAAGGCAATGCCATTGACCTTCCATCTTTTGGCATGGAACCCGCAATTCCCCAAATACCAGGCAAAGTAAATCCCCTCTGTTGTATGGGACCAATAGTAGTAGGGCCAGTTCTAAGGATTGCTCGTGACAACATGCCCCAGGCGCACAACTCTTATGACCTGCCAAAGCTGCTCCCATTGACTCCACCAACAAGGTGCACTGAGACCATCTCAATTATGATGCTCCGCCCAATGGCCTCTTCATTTCCCTAAGATCAAAAATAACGACTCTCTTGTTCTCCAGCGCGCAGCGGTAACGACCTCTTAGATAGCTGTGAAATCCAAGATAATGGTCCAGCCACCAAAAGGAACTCCATACAAAGACGATGAAGCTGGCACCGTCCCTCCTCAGCCTCTCCATCTCTGCTATGGCCGTCTTATCCTCCGATGGAAGGCCCCAGTATCTTCCATCACGTTCCAGAAACGGCATGGCCCTTCGGCCCAAGAATTCGCCTCCTACATCCCACTTGTCCTCATCCACCAAGATGAACGCCTCCCCTGGAGCTATGAGCTTCTCCATGTCCTGGATGGACTCGTGCACCTGATGAAACCATGAATCCCCAAGGCACGTCTCCATGTGGAAAGGCTTCCCCAGCCTGGCACACCAACGTGCCAGCTCAGAATAGTAAAAGTCGAACTCCTCCAGCCCTATTCGCAGCCTTTCAGCAAAAGACCTGACTGCGTACGGGTTGCCATGGTGTCATCTGTAAAGGCCCAGAGGGTTGAGGATTTCCTGTACCTTTCCCAAGAGCGGGACCATGGTCCAAGGGTACCCATCCACGCCATAGCGGATCCCTCCTTCTGGGAGGGGAAAGATCCTCTCCAGGGCCCAACGGGCCCATGCATGACCTGCCTTGGCCACCACCTTACCCACTCGGTTCCCTTCTGGGTCCACAACCTCGAGGGGCCAGTCCAACTCGCCAACTCCTGGTCCTGGAACAAGGGCACCACCGCTTCCATGGCGCCAGGGGCCAGTTCATCATCCGAATCCAAGAAGCAGATCACCTTTCCGCGGCTGACAAAGAACCCTCTATTTAGGGCAGAGGCCTGCCCACCATTTTCTTTGAAGATGGCCTTGACCCTGTTGCCGTAGCTAACGAGGATAGCCTGGGAGTCGTCGGTGGAGCCGTCGTCCACTACGATCACCTCTGTGTTTGCATAGGTCTGGGCCAGGGCACTCTCTATGCACCTCTTCAGGAAGCGGTAGTTGTAGTTGCTTATGATCACCGAGGCCAAAGGGGATTCATCCATGTTTGGTTTCCTTCAATGCCTTGGTCCAGGAGTCAAAGAAAAATCCCTTTCCAGGCTCAAAGACCCCTTCGTGTTGGTGGAGGCCCTCCCCTCAGCCTCTTGGCCTCCTCCAAACACAGGAGTCCTACATATCCAATTGGTTTTGGAATTAACCCGCGACCCAGATCCTGATTTCCTTCGGGGCCGCCTTTGGGGGGGCTGAAGCCCTCATGTGAGTTGACCTCACAGGGCATGAGATCTGTTCTTAGACCGCCCACTGCGCCGAGTTTCCTGCCCCGCAATGGAGCTTGTGAAAACGTGCGTAAGCTCCTTGCTTGTTTAGGAGCTCCTGGTGGTTTCCTTCTTCCACCACTTTTCCTTCCTCCAGAACCACTATTCGGTCAGCATTTCGTATGGTAGAGAGCCGGTGGGCAATTATGAAAGTGGTGCGGCCAGCCATCAAACCCTCCAGGGCCTTGACCAAATCAGCCTCTGTGGCAGAATCCAGCGAAGAGGTGGGCTCGTCCATGATCAGAATTGGGGCATCTTTAAGAAGAGCCCTGGCAATGGAGATGCGCTGTCTTTCTCCTCCGGAGAGGGAGGCCCCACCTTCACCGATGATCGTCTGGTAACCTTGTGGAAGCTTCTGGATGAATTCATGGGCTCCTGCAGCCTCAGCAGCTTTCATGATTTCTTTGATCCCTGCACCGGGGCGGCCATAGGAGATGTTTTCAGCCACGGTCAGAGGTAAGAGAAAAGGATCCTGAAGCACTATGGCCACTTGGGATCTGAGGCTCTCCAGGCTTACCTGCCTGATGTCCAAGCCGTCCACTGTTATCCTCCCTTCCCAGGGGTCTAGCAGCCTTGGGATCAGGCTCACCAGGGTGCTCTTGCCGGCACCTGTGGGACCTACTATGGCCACGGTCTGACCCGGTAGGGCGTGAAGGCTCACTTGATTCAATATGGGCCTGCCGTTCTCATATCCGGCGGTTACCCCTTCCAAGCGCACTTCCCTTCCTTTGGCTCCTGCAGAGGGCAAAGAAGTACAGCCCGGGGTGTCTTTGATTTCTTCCTCTTGAGCCATTACCTCCAAGACCCTTCTAGCCCCTCCTGCAGCAGCAGCAAAACCTGAAGCCAAGTAAGCCAGGGTTGTCATGGGTCCGTAAAGAGAGGCCAGGTATGTCAGAAAAACCAGAAGTCCCCCAACGGTTAGGGATTCCCGCACCACATGAATACCCCCTATGCCCATTATGACCGCTGTTCCCGCGGCCAGGATCCCGCTGACCCCCACCTTGAACTGTAGCTGGGCGGCCACGGCCCTGAGGTAGACCTGAAGTGTCCTGAAGGACATCTGTCTGAACCTCTTCTCCTCATAATCCTCTCTGCCAAAAGCCTGGACTGCCGGTAGCGCGCTTAATGTCTGCTCTGCCAATGCCAACATCCTGCCTTCCATCTGCTGCTGGTCGTAGGTACGTTCTGCCATGGGTTTGGCAAAGAGCCTTATGAGCAGGCCCAAGGGTGGTGCCACCATCAAAGCCAGAATCGCCAAAGGAGCATCCATGTGCCACATCACCGCAAAAAGCGTCCCCAAGCTGGCCAGAGCATGCACCAGGGGCAGCGCCACTCCCAAGACCAGCTGGTTCACACAGCCCGTATCATGGGTGACCCTTCTTAGGAGGTCTCCTGTCATCTGGCGGCCATGGAATCTGAGGGAAAGGCGCTGGAGTCGATCAAATAGCTCTGCCCCCAGGTCCATGGCCATGCGCACACCCACACCGGCCTCCAGATAGGTTCGAAGCGTCTGAGAAGCCTGGTTCAACAGGTAAACCAGCACCGTGGCTGCAGCCAGCCATGCCACAAGCCCCACGGGTGAATCTCCAGCCGGGATTTGCTCCAGCCATCTGAGCTTCTCCGGAAGAGGATCACCTTGCAAAACATTATCTACCAGCACCTTCATGGGCCATGGCACCAAGGCTTCCAGCCCCACGCTCAGAAGCATAAGCAGGGCTATTACAGCAAGGCTCCTCCAGTGGGGCAGGGCATAGCCGAGTATCTCCAACCACCAAATTCTCATGCAACTCCCTCCTGGGGGATGAAAAGAAGCTGGCGGGCATACAATCTGGCGTAGAGCCCGCCTTTTTCCATTAGCTCCTGGTGGCTTCCGCACTCCACCACCTCGCCTGCCTGAAGCACGACTATTCTGTGGGCCCTTCTTATGGTGGAGAGCCTGTGAGCTATGACAATGGTGGTGCGACCCTGCATCAGTCTTTCCATGGCTTCCATGATCTCAGCCTCGGTCTTGACATCCACGGCCGAGGTAGGCTCATCCAATACCAGCACCGGAGCGTCCTTCAAAATTGCTCTGGCTATGGCCAGGCGTTTTCTTTCCCCCCCTGAGAGGTTGGCCCCCCTATCACTCAACACGGTCTCGTAACCCCTGGGCAGCCTAAGGATGAAGTCATGGGCACCGGCCATTCTGGCTGCCTCTTCTATTTCCCGAAGGCTTGCCCCTGGTCTACCGTAGGCTATGTTCTCGGCCACTGAGATGGGCAACAAGAAGGGCTCCTGTAAGACCAGCGCCACCTGGGATCTGACGCTGGACAACTGGAGTTCCCTCAGATCCTGGCCGTCCATGGTGAGCCTGCCTTCCCAGGGATCAAAGAAACGCGGGATCAGGGAAGCCAAGGTGCTCTTTCCAGCCCCGCTGGGCCCCACTATGGCCACCATCTCCCCTGGCCTCACCTCCATGGAGACTTGTTTCAAAATAGGTCTTTCCGGTTCATATCCGAAGGCAACTCCCTCCAGGCGCAGGTGCCTTCCACCATGGACCCTTTGAGGGCTAAGAGCCTTGGCCCCCGGAATTTCCCTGACCTCTTCTGGGGCCTCCAATACTTCCATTACCCTGTCCATGCTGGCGCTCACAGATCTGAGCTCTCCGTAGGTACGGAGCAACTCCTGGGTGGCATCATGCCAAGAGCGAAGATAAGCCAGGAAAACCAGAAGATCCCCCACAGACATGGCCTCGGCCATGACCTTCTTGCCTCCTAAAAACAAGACCAGGGCATTACCCACGGTAAGGGCCAGTCCATTTACCATCCCGTACACATCCTTGAAGAGGCTGCCTTTCTGAGTTGCTGCCGTGGTCTCCGCGGCCAAGCGTTGGAAGGTCCTGCGGTTCATGGGCCGTGTACCAAAAGCCTGGACTATGGGTATGGCCGAGAGGGTCTGATGTACGAAACCCATGAGGCGGGTCTCGGCCTCTCTGGTAACACGGGTGGTACTTTGCAGTTTTTGGCCGAAAAACATGGCGGAAGCTGCCAGGGCTGGCACCGTAATCAGGGTCACTGTCGTGAGGGTGGGCTCAACTCTCCAGGCCACCACACCCATGCTTGCCATGACCAGTATCTGGTGGGCAGGGCCTACCAGAAGCCCGTGTGCCAGGCTGTACACACAGTAAGTATCGCCGCTTAAGCGGCTCAGGGACTCCCCTATTCCTTGGCGAATATGATAAACAAAGGAAAACCTCTGAAGCCTGTGAAAGAGGTCAACGGCCAGATCGAAAACCATGCGCTGGCCAGCAGAGGTCCAGCTCCAAGACAGTACCACATCCAGAGCGCTTTGGATGGCGAACAACCCCAGGCTGGAACACGCCGCAACTATGATTAGAACCACAGGGGTTATGCCCACGGAAAGCGCTTCCAGGGCACGGCGCACGGCCTCAGGTACAGCCTCATTGCCCAAGGCGTAGTCTATCAGAAGTTTGAGAGGCCATGGTTGAAGCGCCGAGGCAGCGGAACTCACACCTGTGAGCACCAGGATCAGAAGAAGTGAAGGCCATTGCCTCAGGATATATTTGGTCAGGGGTTTATACTTTTGAACCACTCTTGGCATCTAAAGCTTCTCCAGGAGTGCGTGGTGCACTCAGGAATCATTCTTCGCTTCCAAGGCCCTCTGGCAACAAGCCGCCGCCCAGCCACAATCCCACATGCTACCCCACCATAGGAGCATCACCCCCAACAGGATGATCCCTCCCACCCCCCAGGCCTTATCCAGAAAAGCCGCCAGGGCAAGAAATCCACCGGCAGCCATGGCAGCCAGGCAGTAAGGTGAAATCACTGGCCAAAATCGCACCAGCACCTGTTGCTTTCCAGCTCCGTGTTCCTCCAATGCCATCTGCAGCCTAACCTTGCCCAGGAGCCCCCCTCTCACCTCCAGGTCCCATGAGTCATAATCTCCTCCTGCCCTGACCAAAGCCCCACTTTCTTTCAAGTTACTCTCCAAGTTTTTCAACCTTTGTGCCTGGGATTCCCAATTTTCACTCCAGATGGCCCTTCTGCGAGGAAACGGCATTAGCATTCCACCTTGGCCCCTTCTGCGCCATGGACTCAGGCCGTTTTTGAGCCTTCCCCAAAGTCTGGCCAAAGGCTGCAAAAGGAACAAGCCGGCCGTTATACCCTTCAGAACCCAGCGAGGAGTGGTTTTGTCCTGGGACCTGGAGAAATCTGCCCGGGCTGCACTGCTCAAGGCCTGCCAGGCCGTGCAAAGCAGCCCCCCACCCAACAGCCACCAAGCTGACTTAAGGGGCTCCCACCAGAAACCCAAAAGAGCAATGATCACCAGTAAGAGCAAAATCAGATACCACTCGGGCATCATGGGAAGGGAAAGCCACAAACCAGGGCTTGGGCCATAGACAGATTGAAAGGGAGCCGTGCCCCAGACACCCTGGTATATCCTGGATGGCACCAGGGGAAGAGGTCTAAGCAGACCAGATCCATACAGCCTTCCCTTCCAGGAAAGATGTCCCAGGGTGTTGTAACGATGAGGCCATTTCTCCTCCAGCAGGGCCTCGGCACTGCCGTAGTTCTTCTGCTGTTTCCAGTAGGCTCTGATGGAATTTCTTCTGTGATGCCACACCACGGCCGTAGGACAATAACCTATGCTCCATCCTTTTTCCTGAAGCCTCCAGCAAACATCTACGTCGTCACCGGCTATTCTGAATCTGGGGTCAAAGCCCCCTATGGCAACCAAGGCCTCTTTTCGAAAAGCCATATTGCACCCAGGGATATGTTCGGCTTCCTGGTCCGAGACAAGCACATGTATGGGTCCTCCGGGTGCGTTGGCCACGCACTGAGCTATGGGACCGTCCTTGCCGGGTGGAATATTAGGGCCTCCAATGCCCACATGATCGGAATTCATGAATGCCCAGGCCAGGTATTGCAGCCAGTGCGGATCCGGATAGGCGTCATCGTCTATGTAGGCTATTATCTCCCCCTGTGCTGCCTCCAGACCTATGTTGCGGGCCTTGCTCAACCCACCATTGGGAACGCTTATCACCCTGGCCCCCAGGCTGGAGGCTATCTGGGCTGTGTTGTCCGTAGAGCCGTCGTCCACCACTGTGATCTCAAAACAAGGGTATTGGAGGCGCTGAAGCCCTTCCAGGGTGTCTCTTATGGTTCTGGAACCGTTGTAGGAGCATACCACCACCGATATTTGGGGCCATGAAACCCCTTGCGGAAAAGGGACCTCTGAAAAGGCCTTCCGCACAGCTTCGAGGGCTGGTTTGGGTTTCCTTTGCCTGGTGGTTATCCCAAAATCCCAATCCACGATGTCGTATCCTCCCCGATACCATTCGTCGGTCCATGCGAAAACAAAGGCCCCCACACAGCCAGAGGCAAAGGTCTCTTGGATCTGCCAGGAAAGGCTATGGGCTTGAGCCTCTGTGCCATTGCGTCGACTGTCCAGCCCGATCTCGGCCATGACCAGAGGCCTGTTCCCTGCCAGGTTCTGGAGCCTCGCCAGATAGGCCCGCAAGCGTTCCCTGGACTCCAAATAAACATTGAAACAGGCCAGGTCCAGGAAATCCAAGTTTAGGAATTCTGTGGTGGGATAGTTCACATACGTGACCAGGGCCTCTGGATCCTCATGTTTGGTGGCCTCGTACAGCTTCCTGATGAATCTTTGGATTCGAGCCGGGCCGTGCCAACGCACTATGGAAGCAGGTATCTCGTTGCCTACCACAAAACAAAGCACCGCTGGATGCCCACTGAGGGAGCGCACCTGAGCTCTTACCCTCTCTACTATGGAGCGAGCTCTCCTGCGTTGATCCAGAAAAGCTATGTGCTCCTCCCAAGCCAGACCGACCATGACCCTCAGTCCATGCCTGTGGGCCAGATCCAGCAACCAGCGGGGGGGAGCTGTATAAGTCCGCACAGCATTGAATCCGTTTCGGGCCATGAGAGTAAAATCCTTCTCCACCTTTACCGGATCATGGAACTCCTGGCCTGTGGCATCTGGTCTGAATGTCCCGTATGTGACACCTTTGACCCAGAATTTGTCCTGGCCCACATAAAGGAATTTTCCCTCCACCCGGGGCCTGTGAAATCCAGGTGCCTGTCCGGCAATCCTCTTTCCCTGCTCCAGGTAGCCCGGGTGGTCCAATATGGGCTCCGGAGGTTCGCTGTGTTGGTCTTGACCCCTAGAGATTGGCTTCAATATTGTAGTCCTCCAGACTCCTTCCCCTACGGTGGAAATCTCTCGAGCCTCTCAGGGGCTTTTTTGGTGCCACCTCAAGGCAGTGTCCACTATCTTGTCCAGCTCTACCCACTGGGGGGTCCACCCCAGGATTTCCCGGGCCCTGGAAGCATCGGCCACAAGCACAGGAGGGTCACCGGCTCTGCGGGGAGCATTCATTCTGGGGACCCTTTTGCCGGAGACCCTCTCTACGGACTCTATAACTTCTTTTACAGAATGCCCCTTCCCTGTGCCCAAATTGAGCCCTAGACTGTCCCCACCCGAGCGCAGATGTTCAAGGGCCAATATGTGGGCCTCTGCCAGATCCATGACATGGATATAGTCCCTTATGGCCGTCCCGTCAGGCGTTTGATAGTCGGTGCCAAACACTTGGACTGGCTCTCCTTTTCCCAAGGCCGCCCTGATTACAAGGGGAATGAGATGGGTCTCGGGAGTGTGATCCTCCCCTGTCTCGCCCTCAGGATCCGCACCGGCCGCATTGAAATATCTCAATGCAACCCACCTTATCCCATATGCCCTTCCGTACCATTGAAGGGCCTTTTCCATATAGAGCTTGGACTCCCCATAAGGGTTCACAGGCATCTGGGGGAGATCCTCGCTTATGGGAATGCTCTGAGGTATCCCATAGGTGGCACAGGTAGAGGAAAATATTATGTCCTTGACTCCAGTGCGTACCATGGCATCCAGCACATTTAGCCCGTTTAGGACATTGTAACGCATGTATTTGCGCGGGTTTTCGACAGATTCCCCCACGTAGGCGTAAGAAGCAAAGTGAAGCACTGCCTGGATGTCATAGCGTTCTATGGCCGTGTGGATCTGGTTTGCATCACACAGATCTCCTTGTACCAACGGACCCCACTTCACTGCCCAGGGGTGTCCGTACTCTAGGTTGTCCAAGGTGACGGGCAGAAAACCGTGTTGGGCCAGCCGCTTGCATGTGTGGCTGCCTATGTAACCGGCTCCTCCCGTGACAAGCACGGCCGGGTTCATGGTTTCTGGCTCCGGGATACTGGGTGGGATCAACCTTGCATGGCTGCCACTGCAATTTGGCTTGGCTGAAGCTGACGCCGGCCTTTTCGCAGAAGAGAGTCAAAGTACTCTATGGTGTTCAGGAGTCCTTCTTCCAGGCGGACCTTGGGCTCCCATCCCAGCTTTTCCTTGGCCAGGGTTATGTCCGGCCTTCTCAAGCAGGGATCGTCACTAGGCAAGGGTTTGAAAACTATGGGGGACTTGGACCCGGTCATGTCCAGGATCTTTTCTGCCAGCTCCAGCACCGTCAATTCGTGAGGGTTACCCAAATTCACGGGTCCGCAGAAATCATCAGGGCTTTCCATGAGCTTGAGGAGGGCCTCGATCATGTCCGAGACATAACAGAAGGAGCGGGTTTGGCTACCGTCTCCATAGATGGTTATGGGCATACCACAGAGGGCCTGAACTATGAAATTGGAGACCACCCGACCGTCATCCACCTGCATCCGAGGGCCGTAGGTGTTGAATATTCTGGCCACCTTCACACGGACCGCATAGCGCCGATGATAATCGAAGAACAAAGTCTCAGCACATCGCTTCCCCTCGTCATAGCAGGATCGGACTCCTGTGGGATTCACGTGTCCCCAGTAATCCTCCCTTTGGGGATGCACCTTTGGATCTCCGTAAACCTCACTGGTAGAGGCCTGGAGAATCTTTGCTCCTGTCCGCTTGGCCAGGCCCAGCAGATTGATGGCACCGTATACGTTTGTCTTTACCGTATGGACCGGGTCTTGCTGGTAATGAACTGGGGATGCGGGGCAGGCCAGGTTGTAAATCTCGTCCACCCGGACGTGCAAAGGCCAGACTATGTCGTGCTGCATCACCTTTAGCTGGGGGTTCAAAGTGTGCTGGGCCAGATTCCTTCTGCTTCCCGTGTGGAAGTTATCCACACACAGCACAGAATGACCTTGGGCAACAAGCCTGTCACAAAGATGAGAACCTAAAAAACCAGCCCCGCCAGTAACCAGAATTCTCTTGCCTTTTTTCTCTTCCATTGTTTTCTGTTTTGACTCCTCTTTTGGATGCCAGAAATTCGCTCCACAACTGCCAAAGCCCAAAATCGCTCTTTAGCCCCTCATTGCCAGCTCGCACAGGCCCCAAAGACCTCCTGCGACCCCACCTGTTTGCTCTTTTGATCCAGCTTCTCGGCGTCTTTGAGCGTGGCTGCCTAGCATCGTCAGCCGGTACAAAGCAAGTAACATGCCAAAAGCCAGCGTCTTGCCTTCCCCAGATCTGACCCGGGCTTTTTTACCGGGCTTCCAAAGGGGAATGGCATTTATTAACTGATCGGTTTTCTTGAGCTTATTCCCTTGGAGCCGGGAACACAGCCAATCTTCTCCCATGCTGGCAAAAATATATTTCAGCAGCACAACCTGCAAGACCCTAGCCCTTGGGCACACAACCCCCCAGCACTTTCCAATGGTACCTTGATCAATGCCAGGAGATTAGAGTGTTATCCCGGCCTTAGAGATGTTTGGTTTTTTATCACAGGCTGGGCCAGGATGCAATTATTTCTGCAGAGAAAGATAGGAATTAGCAGTTCCTAGAACCAAACTATCGGAATTTCAAGTTCGTATTTTCTTTGGGTGTTGACCTGCTCTTGGTGGGATGGTAACAAAATGAGCCTGCAAATCCAGAAATGGAGCCTGCCCATGAAACCCGAGAAACAAAGCCCTTTCTCAGAAAAAGATAAAGTGCAGATAAGAAATCACGGCCTCCTAGAGGAGCAGGTCATGGCCCAGCTGGAACTTTTCTTGAATCCACCGGCTCCTATTAGGCTCTTGAGGCCCTGCAAGGTGGGGGATGGAATAAAGCGCTTGGACCCCTCCCATGCGGCAGAGCTGGCCCAAATACATTTGCGTGAAGCTGCCAAGGGCAGGTGCATGAAATTTGTCCCGGCCTCAGGTTCTGCTAGCCGGATGTTCAGGGGGCTCCTGGCCCTCAGAAAAGATGGCGTGGTTTCTTTGAAAGAAGTGAAAGAGCGCGCCCGTGAGGGTGATCCCAGTTCAATGCAGGCCATGGAATTCCTGGGCCAGTTGGAAAGATTTCCTTTTTACCCTCAGCTAAAAGATTCTATGGCCCGGGCCGGCTTGGACCTCAAGGCTCTTTTGGGGCAAGAACGCATAGGAGAGCTTCTAGAGGCATTGCTTAGCCCTCTTCAACTGGGTTACGAGGATCTGCCTAAGGCCTTGGTGCCCTTTCATAGTTACGGTGAGGAGGTAAGGACCTCTTTGGAAGAACACCTTGTGGGGGCAGCCTCCTACGTGGCGGATGCCAGGGGATGTTGCAGGATCCATTTCACTGTATCCCCCACTCACCTGGAGCGCTTCCAACAGGCTCTGGAAAATGCAAGGAAAAGATACGAGGAGCTCTTAGGTGTGAGATTCCAGATACAGGTCTCGGTTCAGGATCCATCCACAGACACACTAGCAGTGGACATGGAAAACCGCCCATTCAGAGACAAAGAGGGACGCCTTCTGTTCAGGCCAGGCGGACACGGGGCATTGCTGAGGAACCTGCAGGACACAGGAGGGGAGATCGTGTTCATAAAGAACATCGATAATGTGCCCCATGAAAGATTCATGGAGGAGAGCCTTTTCTGGAAGCGGGTCCTGGGTGGTTGCCTCATAAGATATCAGGAGGAAATCACTCACATAGTAAGGACTCTGGCTTCTCCCTGCCCTGAGGAGAGCTTCATAAGAAAGGCCATGGAGTTTGCCCAAAGCGTCTTGTGTCTGGGTCTGCCTTCCAGAAAAGAGTTGGGAAGCAGGCTGGAGGCCTGTGCAAGGCTCAGGCAATGGTTGGATCGCCCCTTGAGAGTATGCGCAATGGTGGAGAATCAAGCAGAACCGGGTGGAGGCCCGTTTTGGGTTAAGACCGTACCTGGGGAGTGCGCCCTCCAAATAGTAGAGAGTGTGGAGGTGGATCTCTCGGATGAGGCTCAACGCTCTATCTGGCTCTCTTCAACCCACTTCAATCCTGTGGATATGGTGTGCATGTTGAGGGATTCAAAGGGTGACCCTTTCGATTTGAGGCTTTTTGCGGATACCTCCAGGGTGCTCATAACCAAAAAATCCAGCGGAGGCAGGGAACTCAAGGCACTGGAGCATCCAGGTCTTTGGAACGGAGGCATGGCCCGCTGGAACACGATTTTCGTGGAGGTGCCTGTGACCACTTTTCAGCCGGTCAAGACCGTAAACGATCTGCTAAGGCCTGGACACCAATCAAGACCATGAGTCTCCCGTGGGCCAAACTTTTTTCCCCCAAGCCTTCCGAGGCCTCTGGGACCAGAAATACTGTAAAGGAGTGTTTTGGAAAACTGGCAGCAGAATGAGCTTTGTGAAATCTTCCATATGAATCAATTGTGTTGAGCCTCAAGAACATGCTCAAGGCTGATTTCAGCCAGAGTTGTCATGCAATATTGGCAAATGAGGGCCACCTTGATGATATCCCCGGCTAAATTGATTTTTTGTTCCAACGGAGCCTGATCTTCTCTTTAAAGTCCTTGCCCGCTTTAGGCTTGAAAGTGTGTAAAGATATGGAGGGCCTTGGGGCTTAGGCCCCAAAGCCACCTTTTTTTACAGTTAATCAATGGAAGGGGCTGGGAACTCTATTGTTGACATCGCGGGCGGTTTGTGGCATTAGAGTTACTTTAGCTGGGGACACTTGGGCTGGTGGGGCATTGGGTCTTGTTTTGTGCGGTTTTCCAAAGCTCTTGAAAGAGAGTCTTGGAAGACCGGGAGTCTCTGAAATGGGGGGAGGTGGTGTTCAGGCGTGATCAAGGGGGTGCGCACCCAAGAGGCATAAGACGGGTGGGGAAAGCAGTCCTCGCCTTCTTTGAAAAAGAAAATAGTTGAGGAGGTAAGGGGAAATGTCTAAGAAATTCGGAAGGATGGTTGTTGCTTTGGCGATCTTGGTGGGATTCGGATTCGCAATCATGGGATGCGCCACTACCGAAGACCTCAAGGCCGTGGAGCAGAAGGCTCAGATGGTAAGCGACAAAGCTGATAAGGCCATGAGCGAGGCTCAGGCAGCCAAGAGGGCCGCAGCCAGCGCCGATGCATCTGCCAAGAAGGCTGCTGATTCAGCTGCCAAGGCTGAGGCTGCTGCCAGCAGGGCAGAGTCTGCTGCCAAAGCAGCCGCTGACTCTGCGGCCAAGGCCGAGGCCATGGCCAAAAAGGCAGAGGCCATGTTCATGAAGAAGATGAAAAAGTAAGCATTTTTCAGGGAGGACCGCCTCTAGATGGTGGGCCTCCCTGATTCTTTTTGTTTGCCAAATATAAGATTTCCCTTTTGTCGTGCCAGCACCGATGCCCTTTCAGGACTCAGGGCAGGAAAGGCCGAGGGTCTTGCTCCCAAGAGCATTTCATGAAACACATCCTTTTTGCCTCTCAGGATCAATCTGCCGGCGACATCATTAGAAATTCCTTTCGCGGCGAGTACAGGGTTGAGACAGCACCCAGCCGGGAAGCTTGCTTCGAGCCTTCCAGGAGAAGACGCTACGAATTTATTTTCATAGATGTGGGATTTTTGAGAGAAGCCATCGGCTCCGGTGGCTTCAATGATTACAAAGCAGCGCTTCAGCCCTTCTGGCAGGAATTCCCCAACGCAGAGTTAATAGTGATGGCCCCCCAGGAGATGATCCGGGAGGCTGTCATGGCAGTTAAGGCTGGCGCGAGCAATTATGTGACTTATCCCATAGATCCCGATGAAATTCGATATGTCAAGGATTCGGTCCAAAAATCAATTCGCCTACAGTCGGAACTCAAATACCTGAGGGGTAAGTTCTGGCAGGCTGAATCTCTGGAGGTGGTACAGACCAGAAGCGCTGCCATGAAGAAGGTATTTGAGAAGGTGCAATCAGTTGCTCCCACCAAGAGCACGGTTCTTCTGGCTGGTGAGACCGGGACAGGCAAAGGGGTTTTGGCCAACATCATCCATAGGCACAGCAACAGACGGGAAAAGCAGTTCATAAGCGTGCACTGCGGGGCCATCCCGGATACCCTCTTGGAAAGCGAACTGTTCGGCCATGAAAAAGGGGCTTTTACCGGAGCCGTGCGAAGGAAGCTGGGCAAGTTCGAGATCGCTCATGGCGGCACCCTGTTTTTGGACGAGGTGGGGACCATAACTCCCTCGGCCCAGATCAAGCTCCTCCAAGTGCTCCAGGACAAGACCTTCCAGAGGGTGGGAGGGGAAGAAAATATCGAGGTGGATGTGCGCATTATTGCGGCCACCAACACCGACCTGGTCAAGATGTGTGAAGAAGGGCTCTTCAGAACCGATCTTTATTACAGGCTGAGCGTATTCCCCATAGAAATTCCCCCTCTTCGAGAACGTAAGGAGGACATCCCGGTTCTGGTGGAAGTCTTCCTGAGGAGGTTGAACAGATTCAACACCAAGGAAATCCACGGGGTTCACCCCGAAGTGATGAAGGCCTTCGAGCAATATCACTGGCCCGGAAACATAAGAGAGCTGGAGAACCTGATAGAAAGGGCCTACATATTGGAAACTTCCAACATGCTCACCCCGGAGAGCTTCCCCAGCGAGCTGTTCACCAATCAGGCCGAAACCCAGGAACTGACTCGCGTGGACACATCCAGGACTCTGGAAGAAGTGAGGCGCAAGGCCTTGGAAGAGGTGGAACGAAGGTACCTAAGCGAGCTTCTGCGCCTTAATTCAGGGCGCATCGGGCCCACTGCCCAAAAGGCTGGCATAGGAGCACGCCAGCTTCATAAGCTCATGCGCAAGTACGGACTAAGAAAAGAGGACTTCAGATCACGCACATCCTAAGGCAGGAACTAGAAATTCACCTGTGAGAAAAATCGGAATTTATAATTCCTATCAATAAAACTCCTTGTATCTCAATAACTTAAAGTTTAATATGCTCACTCCCTGCTTCTTCTCTCCTGGCCCCTGTGGTGTTTTGGAATCTCAAGTTCTGATTTAGCCTGAAAAGTTTTGGGGGTCTGACTCAGCCAATCAATCAAATTCAATGATCCAGCTTGCCTGGCATGTCTGTTGCGTAAGTCTGTTTCAAACTTGCAGGCTGGAGATGGGAGATGTGCCATGAGGAGCCCAGCGCGCAAGCACAAAGAGCCTCTTGTGGAGATCCATCCCATGTCAGCATAAAAGGGATCGTTGTACCCTCTGAATGGGACTCGAGGGGCACAGTGACTCAGGTGGCTATCTGCAGCCTCGATGAAAAGGAATACAGGGTGCGCCAGGAGGGCTTGGGGCCTGGCTTAGGGGAGATGATTCATCTTTGCGTGGAGGTCACAGGCCAGCTCATATCGGATGGGAAAGGCGGACATGAAATCCTTGTGTGGGATTTCCGCAAGGCGGATTAGATCCCATCACTGAGTAACTGATGAGGGTGCAAAGAACTTACTCGTGGACAGCCTGGCTGGATCTCATGACTTGGTGGCCTCAACCCATGCATGTTTTTCAGGAGCAGGTTTAGACTTGGATATGGCCTAACACCGCATGAAGGCTTGGATTTCTTAGCAGCCCCAAGGAGCATTCCCTGAAAAAACCCATACAGGGAATATTTTCTTGTTTTGAAGCTCACCTGAGGCTTGGATTTTGAATAAGGCGGAGTATAATTGGGTGCAGTCAGTCTCTTGGTTGGAAAGGAGGTGATGGCGGAAAATAAGATAGCAGGGCCTTTGAGGTCCAGCCAGCGGACCATAAAGCACTTTACGTGAGGAGAGGAGGTTGATCTATGGCGAGGAGAAATGCTGGGTTGTTCTGGGTGGTTCTAGTGATGGTGGGTTTGGGCTTCGGCCTGATGGGTTGCGCCACGACCGAGCAGCTCAAGGCAGTGGATGACAAGGTGACAGCTGCCGGTGCCAAGGCTGACAAAGCCCTTAGCGAGGCCCAGGCTGCCAAGAGCCAGGCTACGGCAGCGGCCAGCCAGGCCCAAGCTGCGGCAAACAAAGCTGCGGCAGCTCAGGCCAAGGCAGAGGCAGCGGCCAGCTCTGCCGAGCGTTCGGCCAAGGCAGCCGACGATGCAGCCAAGAAATGCGAAGCCATCTTCATGAAAAAGATGAAGAAGTAGCTTGATGCTGAAGGGAAGACTCTTCAGAGTAGGGCCCCTCTGGCAAAGGGGGGCCCATTCGTGGAACAGTGGGAGGTGGGCTTCATGGTGAAGCGCATTTTTCTGATTCTGCTTGTTGGACTGTTTGTTTTTGCCTCATCCGCTGGAATCATGGCAGCGGAGCAAAAAGGTTCTGCCAGCACCACCAAGAAGGAAGCCCTACAGGTCACCGTAAAAGGTACGGTTGTGGCCGCGGGCAAAGACGCCAAGGGCAATGTCAATGCCGTGGCAATCAAAAGCGACAAGGGTGAGTATAAGGTCGTGCTCAAAGGAAAAGGTAAAGATCTGCTAAAGATGGTGGGCAAGAAGGTAGAGGTCACGGGAAAGCTCCGGGAGGCAAAGGGCAAGAAATCCATCAATGTTTCGGATTTCAAAGAAGCCAGCGAATGAGGATTGAACAACGAAAGAGCTTTTGGCTTGAAAGATCCAGTATCCACAAGGGGGGGGGTGTCCCCCCGTTTCATTAGGGGGTGAAAGACAAATGGAGAAAGAGGTGCTGTTCACGGAGGATTTAGAGCCTCCGGGCAGGGCGGCCGGAGGCGCAGAGCTTCATGAAACAGGTTGTTTCTCCACTGAATCCAACCACTTCTTCCCTTCGGATTCTTCTTCGCAACTTTCCCTTCTGGAGTCTCCTCGGTGGTCTCAGAGATTTGTTGCAACTGAACGCAGCAGATGGTTCAGAAAGAAGTTTTTTCCCCAAGCTAGCCTCTCAGATTGGAACGACTGGCATTGGCAGATCAGTAACCGAATCCTAAGACCGGCTCAGCTGGAACAGATCCTGAGGCTAAGCCCCGAGGAAAGAAGGGCCTTCAAAGCCGGCGGAGATTCACTTCCCATGGCTATAACCCCTTACTATGCAAGTCTCTTGGATCCGGAGAACCCCAGCCAGGCTCTGAGGCGCACGGTGGTTCCCACCTTTTGGGAGCAAAAGCATTCCCCAGGGGAAGCTGCAGATCCCCTGGAAGAGGATCGTGACAGCCCTGTGGAGGGATTGGTCCACCGTTATCCAGACAGGGTTTTGTTCTTGGTCACCAACTCCTGTTCCACTTATTGCCGCTACTGCACCAGATCCCGAATGGTGGGGCACGCCGCTATGGGAGCCAGGAACCGGGATCAATGGGAAAGGGCTCTGTCTTACATAGAAAAGACCCCCAGTGTAAGGGATGTGCTTCTCTCGGGTGGGGACGTCCTTACTCTGCCCGACGAGGCTTTGGAATGGCTGTTGGGGAGGCTCTCCCGGATTCCCCATGTGGAGTTTCTGCGGCTGGGCACAAAGATACCGGTGGTGTTACCTCAAAGAATCACCCACTCCCTGCTTAGGGTTCTCAAGAGATTTCACCCCCTCTGGATGAGCATCCATTTCACCCATCCAGAAGAACTGACCCCTGAGACAGCCCAGGCCTGCCAGAGGCTGGCCGACGCCGGAGTTCCCTTGGGAAGCCAGACAGTGCTTCTGAGGGGAGTAAACGACGATCTGATGACCATGAGGAATCTGTTCCATGGTCTCTTGCGCATGAGAGTCAGGCCTTACTATCTCTACCAGTGCGACCCTATCCTGGGTTCCGCCCACTTCCGCACTCCTGTTTCCAAGGGCCTTGAAATCATAGCCGGCTTGAGGGGACACACCACAGGTTACGCGGTACCAACGTACGTGATAGACGCCCCCGGAGGGGGAGGCAAGATCCCCCTTCTCCCAGAATACCTGGTGGGAAGGGACGGCGACGATCTGATCCTCAAGAATTACAAGGGGCTCACTTACAGGTACCCGGATCCCCTTCCCCGAAAAGAATTCGGCCTGCGCCGACCTCAAGGCAGTTTTCAAAGGCCATGAAGATCGGCATCACCTACGACCTCAGAGAGCAATACCTGGCCCTCGGCTATGGTGAGGAGGAGACAGCGGAGTTCGACCAGCCCCAGACCATCCAGGCCATCCAGGAGACCCTCCAAGAGCTGGGTCATTTCCCCGAGAGCATAGGCAATGCCCAAAGCCTGATGGCCCATCTGCTGGCCGGAGAACGCTGGGATCTGGTTTTCAACATAGCCGAAGGACTGCGCGGTTTCGGCCGGGAGGCGCTGGTGCCCGCCTTACTGGAAGCTTACGACATCCCATACACTTTCTCAGACCCCTTGGTCTTGACCGTGACACTTCACAAGCCCACTGCCAAGAGGCTGGTGAGGGACCTGGGACTGCCCACACCTGAGTTTTGTGTTGTGGAGAGTCCAGAGGAGATAAGATCTGTCCAGCTTCCATATCCTCTTTTTCTCAAGCCTGTTGCAGAGGGCACTGGCAAGGGTATCACAGAGAGTTCCTGCGTTGGTTCGCCCCAGGAGCTCCAGAGGGAGGCATTGAGGCTACTGACCAGATTTTCGCAGCCGGTTTTGGTAGAGAGCTTTCTGCCAGGAAGGGAATTCACCGTGGGGGTTTTGGGAACCGGCAAGAATGCAAGGGTGTTGGGAGTCATGGAGGTGGTTCTACTCGAAGGAGCTGAGGCCGGAGCTTACTCTTACAAGAACAAAGAGCAATGCGAGCAGTTCGTGCAATACAGGAAGGCAGAAGGGACCAAGGCCTGCGAAGCAGCAGATTTGGCCCTGTGTGCCTGGAGAGGGCTGGGCTGCCGCGATGCCGGCAGGGTGGATCTACGCGAAGGACCAGACGGCCGCATCCAGTTCCTGGAGGTAAACCCTCTGGCGGGCCTCCATCCAAACCATTCAGATCTGCCCATTCTCTGCAAAATGCACAACATCTCTTACAGAGAGCTCATTGGAGCCATTGTGGAATCGGCATTGAGTAGAACACGCATCAGCTCATGAGCCATGAAGCGTGAGAATCAAATGAGGCCGCTGATAGTAACTTGTGCCAGGGCCGGTGGGGCGGCCCCTGACGAGCTGGATGACCTACTGCAGGTCCAGACCGTTCGGGCAGCTCTTTTGGAACTGGGATATGACCCAAGGCTTTTTTGGTTCACCCTTGACCTGAAAGCTGCTCAATCAGAACTGAAGAGACTCTGTCCGCCTTTTGTTTTCAACCTGCTGGAAGGCTTAGATGGCAAAGGTAGTCTCATACACCTGGGACCCGCGATCTTGGATGCCTTGGGGCTTACTTACACGGGTTGTTCTGCAGAGTCTCTTCTGCTTTGTTCCAATAAGCTTCTGGCCAAGAGGCTTCTCAGAATGGCAGGCCTTAGAACCCCTGATTGGGTGGAAAAGAAAGAGCTTGGCCGCAAGGCTCCCAAGAGTTCCACCTTGATTCTGAAGTCCGTGTGGGAGCACGCATCAGCCGGTCTGGATGAGAACTCCCTCCTCATGGCCCAGGACCGCGAATCTTTGGAAGCACATCTGGCAAGAAAAGCCCAGGCCATGGGAACGGAAGTTTTTGCAGAGCAATACATTGAAGGAAGGGAATTCAATGTTTCCCTCCTGGAGGGCTCATCAGGCCCAGAGGTGCTCCCGGTGGCCGAAATACTATTTCAGGACTATGAGGAATCCAGGCCAAGGATCGTCTGCTACAAGGCCAAGTGGGACCCGGAGTCCTTTCAGTACCATCACACCCCACGCAGCTTCCATTTCCCTGAGAGAGAAAAGTTGGTGCCTATTCTTGGGGAACTTGCCTTGAGATGTTGGAGTCTTTTCGGTCTGAGGGGGTACGCCAGGGTGGATATCAGGCTGGATTGTGAGGGCAGGCCATGGATCCTGGAGGTAAACCCCAATCCCTGCATATCTCCGGATGCTGGATTCATGGCTGCAGCGGGCCAAGCCGGCCTTGATGCCACCGAGGTGGTGGCCAGGATTCTTGAAGCCTCGGGTATTCCCAGAAAACCCCTACACACCCGTGCCAAGCCAAGGAAGTCCCCAAATGAGGTGCTCTGCGGAGAAGTGAAGCTTCGCCGGGAGGTTCTTCCACAAGATGTGGCCTCGGTCAGAAGCATAGTTGTTTCCGCAGGCATTTTCAGCCAGCAGGAAGTGGATGTGGCAGTGGAGCTTGTACAAGAAGCTCTCTTCAGCGGGCCCAGCAGTGGTTATAACTTTTTATTTGCAGAAAAAGAGGGCCGCACCGTAGGCTATGCCTGTTACGGGCCCATTGCCTGCACGGCCTCTAGTTTTGATCTTTACTGGATAGCCGTAGAGAAGAGCTTTCAGGGAGAAGGCACAGGGAACATTTTGCTCTCCCAGGTGGAAAGCCTTGTGGTCCAACAAGGCGGCAGGCGACTTTATGTGGAGACCTCCTCCAGGGCTGAGTATGAGCCCAGCATGCGTTTTTATACCAGCCGTGGATATGTGCGGGAGGCCTCCTTGGAGAACTTCTACTCAGAAGGAGACCACAAGCTCATCTTGGTCAAAGAGCTGGTGTGAATCATGCAGATCTCACGGAGCCTGAGCCACCTTCCCCTGAAAACCTTTCCCCCTGATCCTCTCTGACCATTTCTATCACGCCTTCCGGACAAAACGCTGCACACACCCCGCAGCCTTTGCAGTAACGAAGATCGATTACCATGTATCCACCCGACTCCTCCATCCTGATGGCCATATCCGGACACAGATATCTGCACATCTGGCAGAGCTTGCAGCCTTCCCTATGGAGTCGGGGTCTATGAGTCCTTGCCAATTGTATCCCTCCCCTTCACCTTACTCTAAAATCTTCCAACCATTCCTTTCTGCTCTTCTCCCATTGCTCCCGGGCCTTTGCTCCCAGGGAAAAACCTTGCTCCAAGGCCTTTTGGTTCATTTCTCGAAACCTCTGTGAGACTCCCTCACGCGCAGTATCAATCAAGGCTTCCAATGATACGAGCCTTGTCAGGCCGGCCAAGGCCCCCAGGAAGATCATGTTGAGTGCCTGGGTGCTGCCCAGGCTCTTGAGGGCCAGCTCGGTTCCCTGAATTCCCAAATGCATTGCCGAGCTTTCACCCTGAGGTTGCACGTTTGGGCTGTCATGGATCACCAGGCCATCCTGCTTAAGCTCGGGTAAGAATTTCTGGTAAGCCTCCTGGGACAAGGCCACCAATAAATCTGCTCTTATGAGCTTCGGAAAATCCACAGGCTTGAGTGAAACAACCACCTCTGCCCTACAGGCCGAACCCCTTGCCTGAGCCCCATAGGAGTTGGACCCAGCAGCCCAGAAACCCTCTCTGACAGCAGCACCGCCCAAGATAGTGCCCATGAGCACAATCCCTTGGCCCCCCAAACCGCCGAAACAAACCTGTACCATATCAGCCATCCACAAACTCCCCGTAAACCACTTTATCCCTTAGCTCTTCCTGACTCATCTTGGAGACATCCTTTCTGGAAACAAGAGAGGCTTGAAGCCCTTTGAGCACCTCTGCCGCATCCCCCATCTTGTTGCGTCTTCCGAACTGGGTGGGACAGGGAGAAAGGGCCTCAATAAATGAGAACCCTCTTTTTTTCAAACCCTTTTGAATTGCCCTTTGAAGCAGCAGAGGTTGCACCACTGCGTAGCGTGCCACGTACCTGGCTCCGGCTGAAGCCACTAACCTGCAAAGATCAAAAGGAGGCTCTTCGTTCCCCCAAGGGGTGGTGGAACTATGAGCTCCAAGAGGAGTCGTGGAGGCCACCTGCCCCCCGGTCATGCCGTAGATCATGTTGTTGGCACAGATCACTGTCATGTCCAGGTTTCTTCTGGCTGCGTGGATAAGATGATTCCCGCCTATGGAGGATAGATCTCCATCTCCGCTTACCACCAAGGTTATCAGCTCAGGGTTGTAGAGTTTGGCTCCCGTGGCAAAGGCTATGGCCCTTCCATGTAGGGTATGCAAGGTGTCGGCTTTGAAATGGGGAGACGGGATCCAGGCCGCACAACCTATTCCTGAGACAAAGAGCATTCTTTCCATGGGAAGTCCGAGTCCGTCTATGGCCCTCAAAATGGCGCCCATGAGAATTCCATGGCCGCATCCTGGGCAAAAAGGAGTGGACTGAATCTCCTGCCTTAGGTAAGCATCCATGTCCCTGGCCATCAGCCCCTCCTCTCCACAGCATCCACAATGGCCTTGGGGTGGATGATCTCTCCATTAACCTGATGATATCCCTCCACAGTGCACTCCACCACCTTACGAACCTCCCCCATTACCTGGCCCAGATTCATCTCCGGCACCAGTATCCTTTCCACCCGCTGACCCATAGGGCGAACCACATGCTCGGGAAAGGGCCAAAGGGTCTGGAGCCTCAAGAGTCCCACTTTCCTGCCCTTTTGCCTCAATCTCTTCACTGCATAAAGAGCACTTCGGGCCGTAAAGCCGTAAGCAATCAGAATCTCCTGGGCGTCCTGGGTGAAATATTGCTCTGTTTTGCATATCTCTTCACGGTGGTCCAGGATCTTTCGGTTGATTCGCTCCACAAGCCTCCTGTGGACCTCAGGATCTTCTGTTCGGCGGATACCCCATGGATCGTGTGTGGAGCCAGTTACCAGCAGGCAAGCCCCATCCCCGAATGCCGGCATTGGAGGAATCCCTGCAGGGTCCTGGGTGCCGAAGGGCGGGGAATCCTTGGAGCGGTCCCTTCTCACCACTGGAATCTCCTCAGGGATCCTAATGCGTTCCCTGAGATGGCCCACCGCCTCCTCCCCCAGCAACACCACTGGCACCCTGTACCTCTCAGCCAGGTTAAAGGACTCTATTGCAAACTCGTACATCTCCTGGACCGACCAAGGACTCAGGGCTATTATCTGAACGTCCCCGTGCATGCCCCATTTGGCCTGCATTATGTCCCCTGCACCCACCCTGGTGGCCTGTCCGGTACATGGTCCTGCTCTTTGAATATCCATGACCACAAGGGGGGTCTCAGTGAACACGGCATAACCAAGCCCTTCCATCATCAAGCTGAACCCAGGACCCGAAGTAGCGGTCATGGCCCTGGCCCCGGCCCAGGAAGCTCCTATCAAGGCGCAGATGGAACCTATCTCATCCTCCATCTGCACAAAACGCCTGCCCAGCTCAGGAAGCCTCTGGGCCATCCTCTCCATGATCTCTGAGGAAGGTGTGATGGGATACCCTGCGTAAAAGTCACACCCGCAGGCAATGGCTCCTTCGGCTGCTGCCTCGTTTCCGGAAAGATAGTAGTCTCCCGGAGCTAAAATGCTTTTAACCTGCTCCACTCTTTCTTGTTCCAAGGCCTTGTTTTCTCCCCAAAGCTCCAAAATCTCTGGTTCATTCCAAAAGAGGCATCAAACTGTTGCCTGAAATGGCACAAAAAAACAACCCCTTTATCCGGGGCCCTTTCCAGAGGCGACTTGACCTAGTCGTCAAGTATCGCATACTTTCTAACACATCTTGGGCCTGAATAGAAGAGCAGCTTTGGTTCAATAATGATGCTGGGGCCTTCTCAGTGCCGGGGGAGCAACTTTGGCGGTCTGGAAGCGCTAGGCTCAGAGCCATTGCCTAAGGGGTCAGAAGCCTTGGAGCTTGGGCCAGAGACCCGTGAGACCTGATGAGAGGTATCGCAAATGAATGATCCATCTTCGGGCTCCCAAAGAAGAGAGCTTTACAGAATCGTCTATCCCCTTAAGGCCAGGCCTCGTCTGATGGTAGCCGGAGAGTCATGCCCTGTGGTGGATCTGTGTGAGCGAGGAATAAGGTTCCAGTATTTGGGAGCCCGTGGCTTTAAGATGGGCGAGACCGTGCATGGAGTGGTGCTTTTCGCAGATGGCACCAGCTTGAGCATTGAAGGTACGGTCATGAGGGTGCAGGGCAAGCAAGCGGTGCTCCACCTGGGAACACCCATATCTCATGCCAAGGTGCTTCAGCAACAGCGTTACCTCTTGATGCATTTCCCCGGTTATGAGTAAGAAAGAACCAGCCAGGGCTTCACAGGGGAAAACCCCACAGATTAATTAACCCCAAGGAGGCAGCAGCATGTTTCCCGTGGAGTTGGACCCAAGGCTGCTAAGCTCCCTCCCCTATCCCGGGGAGGGGGGAATCCGCAGGGTTATCCGCGTGCTTTTGGCCATAGTAAGCCGAAGGATAATCCCCTATTTCAGGAAAAACCGGGGAACTGATCCCATAGACTTAGCATGGGCCAGGAAACAAATTTTTATACAGAGACTAGAGGACGATCCAGGAGCCATCAAGATCTTGAGCTTTGTGGAACCCATAGAAAAAGGTTGGGGCCTGTTCATACAGGAAAGAATCTTTGATTACCTGGCCTTTGTTATCCCCAGCGATCCTGACTCCAGGCTGGGTGACGGGACGAGGGAAGAAAAGAAGATGCTGGCATTGGCAGAGTTTCTTCTGCGCCACGAGCTGGAGCACGTCCTCTATCAGGAAAACTCCGAGCAGGAAGTGGTATTGAACGACGTTCGGTTCGCCATGGAAATGAGAAAGGAGGATCCCACTTACTATAGGGCCCTTGCAGAGTCCCTTGGGGACCAAATGAATGGAATCATGGGGCGTCGTTACCTGAACATACTGGAGCATGCTCAGCAGGGAAAGCCTCTGGAAAGTCTGGTTGGAAGGCTCCTGGACGAGCACACGGTGGTGTTGGCCCAGAGTCCCACTTCTTTCCTGGAAAGGATACTGCCCAATCTGGACACCAAAATCCAGGCCGGAGTGTTGGGATACTGTTTTCGTCAAAGCCGCAACACAGCCCTTTCTTTGACTCGAAGGGCAGGATGGATGGAAAAGCTTTTGGGACTCTTGCGGGTGGTTTTGGCCAGGGCCAGGAAGGCCCAGGATGTATTGGAGACCTTCAAAGAGCGCTGGGGCCTGGCCAGCTTGCTACACGAGCTGGATGTACCGGAGACGCAGTAGGAAGGAAAAGGCTCAAAGGAATTGTTGGAACTCCTAAACAAGACACTGGATTCACGCCAAGAGATCAAGGCTCCTTCAGCTGGGTCGCCCCCTGTGTCAGAGCCTCCCCAGCAAGCTCTTGCTGAAAAAAGCTTGAAGGACCGCATTCAAGAGGCAGCCATGGATCCACTTTTCCCCAGAGAGGTCCTGGAGGTAATCGAGAAGAACAAACTCAATGCAGTGGGGCATAGCGGTTCCAAGTACAGCGAACTCATAGAGACCCTTTTGGCCATACCCTGGGCAAAGCTGCAACCCATAGAGGTTTCTCCAGAGCAGTTTCAGGAGGGCCTCAACACAAGCCACTACGGCCTGGAGAAGCCCAAGGAAATCCTTTGCGACTTCTTCAGCAACCTCATCTGGCGATACCGCAAACTGGGGCCTCGTTCAGAGAAGTGGGCGCAGTGGAAAAAAACAGGAAGCTCATTCCTCTTGGTGGGCCCTCCCGGCGTGGGCAAGACCTCATTGGCCATTTCCGTGGCCCAAAATCTATCCATCCCCTACCACAAGACCTCCCTGGGTGGCATGAAAGACGAAGCGGATCTGAGGGGGCACGGTTTCACGTATGAAGGCTCCAAACCAGGAGCCATAGTGCAGGGCTTGATCCGGATGGGGGTGATGAATGGGATGTTCATCATGGACGAGGCGGACAAGACCGAGAAGTTCGCGATAGCCACCCTCTTGGAGATCCTGGATCCGGAACAGAACCACCTCTTCCACGACAAGTTCACGCAGACCACCGTGGATATAGACCTTTCCAACTCACATTTCATCCTGACCGCCAATACTCTTGAAACAGTGCCACCGCCTGTGGCCAACCGATGTGAAATCATCTTTTTGGACCGATACAGCGTGGAGGAGAAGATAGCAATAGCAAAGCAATACCTGATCCGCAGAGTCAGGGAGAAACACCAGATCTCAGAAAAAGAAATATACTTCGACCCTGATCAGGAAAAGGAGCTACTTCGCCTGCTCGTGAGAAATTACACCCATGAAGCAGGTGTGAGGGAGTTGGAAAGGGCCATACGAACTCTCTTTCTCCGCATCCAGAGGAAAGAGATCTTGGGAAAGGGGGTTTCTTCCTTCTGCATAACTAGGGAGAGCATTAAGGAGTTCCTGGATGAACCCCAGCCTCCCCGCAAAATAAATCCCGAGGATCGCGTAGGCGAGATGTTGGCCCTGGGGGTGAACCCAGAGATGGGAATTGGGAGCGTCATTCCCATACAGGCCACATCCTTGCCAGGAATTTCTCGGCAAGCCGCTGGACGCACACTGAGCGTTATCCACGCCACGGGAAACATAGAGCGGGTAATGGACGAGAGCCGCAAGGTGGCCACAACCGCCTTGTTCCAGTGCGCCTCTCAACTGGGCCTGGATATGAAGGACTTGGATGAGCCTGTGCACCTCCATTTCATGGGAGCCTCTAGCAGAAAGGACGAGCCCTCTGCAGGGGGAGCCATTGCTTTGGCCTTGGCTTCTCTGTTGTCCGGAAAACCTCTGCGCCGGGATGTGGCCATGACCGGAGAAATTGATACCCGCGGACGCATAACGGCTGTCGGCGGTATAGATCTCAAGCTGGAGACAGCTTTCGAGGCCGGCTGCAAGACCATGATAATACCATCTGAGAACCTGAGGGGAGAGGAAGGATTGGAGAGACTCCCTCGTTCCCTGAGAGAGGAACTTCAGATACTCTCTTTTCAGCAATGGCAAGGGCCTCATGAGCCTTTTGATTACAATCATCACCTCCTCCAAGTAGTGACAGTGGAGGATTTGGTGCAGGCGGCCACAGTGGCTTTTGTGGAGCAGGAGGAACTCTCCTGTCTGGAAAATCTGTTCCAAGAACACGCCCAGAAAGTTGCTCCTCTGGTTCGAGCCAGTGTCGAGGGTGGACTCTTGCTGCTGCTCAAAGACGTGGAGGAGATGGACCCATGCTTGCTTGAACCATCTTATACTGTTTGCTCCACGCGGTTTAACCTTGCATTGATCAAGGTGGCCTCCAGGCTGGCTGGATCCAAATCCATGGCAACCACTCTCCTGGCTCCCATCTTGGCCGCCACAATGGACAAAACACCGCAGCCGCATCCCAGCTCCAGAACCTCTTCTCCTGGCTGCACATCCACAACACGAGCCATTTCCAATGTGGAATGGGCTGGGGCATGAACCCCCCTTGGAATAAAAATCTTCAAGTTTCCCACAGGCAGCTGCACATCCAGGCTATCATGGGTCTTGAGAGCCCATTGTCCATATCTCTCCAGGGCCGACTCCAGCATCCTGGAAATCAGCTCCGGGTACTCCATGCCTGCGAGCCTAGCCGAAAAAGCCATGGCCTCGAAGGGTTCCAGACTGGGCGTCACGTTGGCTTCCAGAAAAAAGGGAGTTCCATCTTCTGACACCCGCACATCGAATCTGGCGTAGTCCCTAAGCCCCATGACCTCAAAGGCCCTGCACGCCATTAGCCTGAGTTCTCTGTCCAACGAGGGATCCAGATTTGCCAGAAGCAGGTCCTTTCTACGGTCGCGAAACTCCAGGCGCTTGAAGTTCTCATCCAGTATTTTCTCCCCACAGGCCGCCTGCATCTCCACCACAGGCAAGACAAAGGGGCTGCCTTTGATTTCCAGGACCGAAACTGCCAGCTCAACACCTGGGACATGACTCTCAATCATCCAGGCACAGAAGCGCCCTTTTTCTGCCACGGCCTCAAGCTTCTGTTCCAATTCCCTTTGAGTCTTTGCAATGCAAATCCCTCTGCTCATGTGTTCAGAAGTGCTCTTAATTACCCAAGGTGGTCTCAGCCACTGGGGAACCGCTCTGTTTCCTGGCGAAAGCACAACAGCAGGCAGGGTGGGAATCCCAGCTCGCGCCATGACTGCTTTGGCAGCAGCCTTGTCATCCGCCAGGAAGCAAACCCTCCCTGGCGACCCCACCAATCTGGCCCCCCTTCCCTCCAGTATCATCCTGACCGAAGCCCTCAGAAGGCCGCGACCTTCAAAGGTGTCTGTGTGATCGAAAACAAGGTCACAATCCTCTGCAAGTTCTTTTGCCCTGGCCTCCACCAAGGTGGAATCCACAAGCACAGGCAAATGCCCCAAGGCTCTCAGGCCCTGGGATATGGCCTCGGCGCACCTGCAAACCGATCCCACGGTGTGGGTGACACCAACCCGCAGACCACTGCTTTTCACTGCATCTCCTCCCTAGCCCGCATTTCCTCTGGAAATTGATACCCAGCATTATTTACGCTACGCAACCATGCGGGCTGCCTCCAAGATGTGCTGGGATAAAAGGATTCATTCTCCCATGCAGTCTCATTTTCCCTTTGGGCTCCTTCCCAAGTCCAGACCTGAAAATGGCTAGAGGGCTTCCCGTGTCTTTGGAGCCACCTTAAATCCTGCTTACTTGATTAGTTCGTTCAACTTGTAGGCTGGAGCACTCAAGCAGCCAATACCTTGAGGGAATTCTGGCTCAAGGAATCGAGAAAGTATCACGGTCTGACCTCCAGATTTATCCCAAGCTCCCTGGCTGCATCTCTCAAGGCCAAGCCTAGCTTTAGAGGATCATGTCGGATGGTGTCTACCTTGTGAAGCACTCTGGGCCTCGAAACAGGGGGCTCAATGAGATCATGAAGCCATGGACGAACTCCCATGGAGAGAATCTGATCCAGATCCTCCTGTGTCACTGCTATGGGGGCAACTCCCAGGACTTCATAGGCTGTCACAGTCTTCTCAGGCATGATGCCCTGATGGAGGATAACACCGTCTAGTGCGCCTGGGCCCAGAACCTTAAGCAGCTCCGCCACATGTCTGGCCGCAGAAAAACCTTCTGTCTGCCCTGGGGTTGTGGTGGTATTGCACAAATAAATGCACCCGCCTTTTCTAGCTCTTATGGCCTCCACCACCCCTTTGACCAGAAGGCATGGAAGAAGGCTGGTATAGAAACAGCCGGGGCCCAGGATTACCAGCTCGGCATCTCTGAGGCTTTCCAAAACTCCTGGGCTGGCCTGAGGGGCCTGTCCATGCCATCTAAGCTCTCTTATGGGAGCCTTGCCTTTTCTTCTAACCTCCAGCTCCCCCCTGACCAGGCTTCCATCTTCCAGGATGGCCTCCAGATCCGAATCCTGGGTGGTCACGGGCAGTACGGTCCCGCATATCCCCAACAGCCTGGCCATCTTGGACACGGCAAGGCCCAGGTCCTTCTCCTCTTGGAAAAGGCCTGCCAGAATAAGATTCCCCAGGGCCATGCCGTTTAGGTCACCATTGCCTTCGCACCTGAGTCTCTTCTCCAAGACCCAGGCCCAGGCCTCCTGTCCGCTCAAACTCGCCAGAGTAGCAAGAGTTGCTCTTATGTCCCCGGGTGCAGGCATTTGGAAGAGCCTTCGGCAGACTCCCGTGGAACTACCCCTGTCTGTTGTGCACACAATGGCCACCAATCGCTCCAGCTCCAGGGGGAGCGCCCGGGCAACCAAAGAAGGACCAGCCCCTCCTCCCACAGCCACCAGGGGCCCACGAGCTTGCCCACAGGCATGCACGCGCATCTCCATGATTACTGCTTGCTCCTTTTTGCTTATCCCTTGTCGGTTTTTTCAGGCAGAGGGGATGTGCCAGGAAGGCCCCCTATGCCTTGGGCTACCAGTTCAGCCACCTTGTGGCCCTTGAGGCTTTGCTTTAGCGAGGATTGAATCTGCTCCAGGATGAAGGCTGCAGGGCCATCTTTCCCCATTGGCTGGCTTTGTTCAACCAGCTCAGAGAGATCCATCTGGGAGGGATCTTTTTGAAAAACCACCAGATCAGATTCCTCTGGACATGGGGCGATCCAACCAAGTCTCTGAAGTATCTCCAGACACGAGCGGGTAAGCGAGAGTTCCATGGGGGAGATCTGTAGTAGCTCCCCTACTCTAAAAGGGCTCTGTCCTGACGCAAATCTCAAGCTTACAGCCCCCAACACTTCCAGGATTGCCTGGGGGTAAACAGTAATTGTCTTGTGAAGCTGGGGACGATCGGCCTGCTCATGAGCCCTGGCCACCTCAGCCCCCAAAAGTACGATCAGCCAGCTGGCGTAAATCCAGACCATCAAGATGGGTAGCTGCGACAGGGCCCCGTAGATGGCATGGTATCTGGCCACCCCGAATTGATATCGTACATACGCCCATTGAGCCAATTGCCAAAGAATAGCGGCCAGGATCCCCCCCAGCATGGCAGAACCGAGTTTGACTCTGGTGTTGGGCACCAAGGCATAGCAGGCCGTGAAGGCCACCCACAAGATCACCAGAGGACTCCATCTTATGGCCAGCCTGTGGAAATCGGCTAAGATCCAGACCGACTCCACGCGCTCCACGATTCCAGGGCTATTGAAGTAAGTAGTCAAGCTCAAGGCCACCAGTCCGCAAATGGGCACTATGAGAAGAACGCTCACATAGTTGCTGATGGTGCTGGCCCAACTTCTTCCCCTTGCCACCTTCCATATCTTGTTGAAGGCAGCCTCCATGTTACGCATTGTCATGACTGCAGTTAGCAATAGGCCCACGGTGCCTGCCACACCCAGGGAGCTGGCGTTGGTTCTATCAACGTAATCCATGACCTTGTTTATGACCTCTTGAGAAGCCGGGGTGAATTGCTCCAAGAGCAGGAGTTCCAGTCTTTGCTCGAAACCCAGACCTTTTAGCACCGCAAAGGCTATGGTTAGAAAGGGCACAAGGGATAGCAGGCTCGTATAGGTGAGAGCCGATGCTCTTAGCAGGCACCTGTCTTCCATAAAACCCAAGGCACTCATCTTGATGATTCTTATAAATTTGGTCCCCACCAAGGCCATCCTTTCTTCTGAAGAGCCTTTCATGCTCAAAACTTCTCTGATATAGCCCGTCTATATCATCAAGGAGCATCTCCATAAAATTGAACTAACATTAAGGGCTTTGGACCCTGGGGTCAATGAAAATTGAGCATGGGCAAAAGCTCTTGTCAGTTTGACCTTCTTTGGCTTGAACTCCAACCCATGAGAACTTGTAAGCAAGGCCCTTTGCAGGTATATTATTGAAAAAGCTAAAGGAAAACCTCAACTCATGAGCCCCAAGACAGGCCATCTAAAAGCTAGACTTTCTCATTTTTTAAAATACCTAAGCAGGCACGTGGCTGGGATTCTGGGCCAGGGTGAAGCCGGGGCAGGCAATGAACTCCCCCCAGAGGTCCCTCCCCAGACTCTGGATGTACCAGTCAGGATTCCTGTGGCAATGCCTTCAGGACCTCCCTTCACTAGTTTTGATCTTCCCCAGGTGCTCTTGCTGGGCATTCGAGATGCAGGATTCCAAAGGTGCACCCCCATACAAGAAAAGTGTCTTCCCCTTAGCCTTCAAGGCAAAGACGTGGCCGGGCAGGCTCAGACAGGCACCGGCAAGACAGCGGCGTTTCTCATCACGGTCTTCCACAGGCTATTACAATCCGGGCGCCAAGGCGGTGCTAACCCGAGGGCTCTCATCGTAGCGCCCACGAGGGAGCTGGCTTTACAGATACATCATGATGCCAGAGTGCTGGGATCGCACACGGGTCTGCGCATGACTGCAGTCTTCGGAGGGGTGGACTATGAAAAACAGGCCAGGCAACTGCGGGAAGGCACGGACATAGTCATAGGTACCCCAGGCCGCCTCATAGATTTCCTCAAACAGAAGGTGCTGGTATTAAACCAGGTGAAGGTTCTTGTCATAGATGAGGCAGACCGCATGTTCGATATGGGTTTTATCAAGGACCTGCGCTATTTGCTTAGGCGCTTGCCGCCTTATGAAAAGAGGCAATCCATGCTCTTTTCGGCCACCTTGAACTACAGGGTGCTGGAGCTGGCCTACGAGCATATGAACGCCCCCCAGGAAATATACGTAGAGCCCCAGGACAGGACTGTGGACACTGTGGAACAGTGTGTATTTCATGTTGGGCTGGACCAGAAGTTTCCTCTTCTCTTGGGGCTTCTCAAGAGGGAGAACTGGGAGAGGCTCCTTATCTTTTGCAATACCAAGTCAGGGGTTGAGTTGTTGGCAGCAAAGCTCAGGGGAAACGGTTATCCAGCCGAGGGGATCACCGGTGACTTGCCCCAAAAGAAAAGGCTTCGTCTCATGGAAAGGTTCAGGTCCGGGGAGCTCAAGATATTGGTTGCCACGGACGTGGCCTCCAGGGGCATCCACGTGGAGGACATAACTCATGTTATAAATTACGACCTTCCCCAGGACAGGGAGGATTATGTGCATCGCATCGGCAGGACAGCAAGGGCTGGCAAGACGGGCAAAGCCATCAGCTTGGCTGATGAGAAAAACGTATGGTATCTGGAGCCCATAGAAAACTTCTTGGGAAAGAAGATTCCTGTGGTTTGGTTCCCAGAGAACTGGTTGGAGCAAGACAAAGCCGGCAGAGTCCGACTCCCCAGAAAAGAGCAGGCAATTACCCCCAGGCACAAAGGAGCAAGAAGAACTCCGGGAAGTCGTGGCAATAAGGGTAATGGTTCCAAGCGGGATTCAGATACAGGGGGGCAGGTCTCATCCCAGGGGGGTCCACAAACATCCCCCTCCAGCGGGAATAAGACCAAAAGGCCCAGGAAAAAGCCTCCCCTGGGGGATTCCGGCCAGGCCTCGGCTCCCACAGAAGCAGGTTCCACATGATCCAGCATTGCAGGATCCCTATGGGGCTTTTGGGATCTGAGAGAATTCTGATGGGAGCATATGTTTCAAAAGGAGAGGATGATGCTGGCCCATGGAAGGAGATCCTTCTGACATGCTGCCTGTAAAAGACCATATTTATTGGCTGCAACATAAGGGAACTTTATGATCGCAGAAGATTCCAAGGAGGCCTCTATGCCCATTTACGAATTCAGCTGTCTTGAATGCGGGAATCTCTTCGAAATCTTGCTCAAAGCTGGCGAGGCCATGGAGGAGATCAAATGCCCTGGCTGCGGAGCCCAGGCCGCACAGCGGGTCCTAAGCAAGGTCAGCCACACCATGGGAACTTCATCAGGCTCCGGGGCAGCGGTCTCAACCAGATCCTGTGCTAGCGGCTCCTGTGGGACCATTACTCTTCCTGGGCACACTCGTTGAGCCAGGCCATTTGTCCATGGTCTCTGCAAGACCCTGGGGTGGCTTGGAGGGTAAGAAGTGATCTGTGTATCCCATATCAGCCACCTAAGTTTTCAACTTTGGGGCCAAAGCTTCCAGACTCAGGCAGGGCCTTGGAGATTTACAAGGCTCTTGGAATAGGCTAACAATGGGATCAAACTGTTTCTGGTAGGCTCCAGGGCTGGCTTGGACAAGAGGCATTAACAAACACACTAAAAAAGACAAGGGCAGGAGGAGGCGACCCCATGAAGATTCTCATCACGGGTGGTACGGGTTTTGTGGGGAGGCAGCTATGGGCCAGCCTCCTGAGTCAAGGGCATCAGGTGACCGTGCTCACAAGGGGTCCATCTAAAGCCGCTGGAACAAATGCACCTGAGTACCTACAGGGCGACCCCACCCGGCCAGGCAAGTGGCAGGAGGTTGTTGCCCAACAGGATGTGCTCATCAATTTGGCAGGCACCTCCATCTTCGGACGGTGGACCGCCCAGTACAAGGAAGAGATTCGTTCAAGCAGGATCTTGACGACCTGCAACTTGGTGGAAGCCATTACAGAGGGCACCGGCAAGACCCTTGTGAGTGCATCGGGAGCCGGGTACTACGGTTTTCATGGTGATGAAGAACTTGATGAGTCCTCCCCTGCAGGCCAGGATTTCCTGGCGCGTCTGGCCGCAGACTGGGAGGCCGAGGCCATGAAAGCCTCGGAAAAAGGAGTCAGGGTCCTTATCACTCGATTCGGGATAGTGCTGGGTAGCACTGGGGGGGCTCTCCAGCAGATGATCACCCCTTTCAAGTGGTTTGTGGGAGGCCCCTTGGGAAGCGGACTCCAGTGGTTTTCCTGGATCCACGTGCAGGATCTGGTCAGGGCCATGCTTTTCCTCCTGGAGCAGGCGCACCTATCTGGGGCTTTCAATTTCACATCTCCAAATCCCGTCAGAAACAAAGAGCTCTCAAGAGCACTGGGAAAGGCCTTGGGCAGACCTTGGTGGCTTCCCACCCCGGGATTCATGCTCCGTCTGGTACTAGGGGAGTTTGGGGAAGTGTTGCTGCAGGGTCAACGAGTCATACCTAGAAGGCTTCTGGAGTCTGGTTTTTCCTTTCTATATCCCGCATTGGAAGATGCCCTTGAGGATCTTCTGATTTCCAGGGGATCCCCCTGAGTTATTGCCTTTGGGGTAGTCAAAGATCTTGGGGAGGTTGTGGAATTTTCATGGACAGGCGCATTGAGGATGTGCTGGTAGCCAAGGCAATGGGGGAGCCCTATGCCAAGATTCTTGGCATGGAGCCCATGGAAGTCAAGGCAGGCTATGCCAAGGTGGCAATGGAGGTTCAGCCTAATCTTTCTAACATCTTCGGGCACTGTCACGGTGGGGCCATCTTTTCCCTCATGGACGAAGCATTCCAGTTGGCGTGCAATTCCCACGGAACCCTGGCAGTGGCTCTCCATGTGGGTATCTCTTACCATTGGCCACCAACCATGGGCAGCCGGCTCGTGGCAGAGGCCAGGGAACTCCACCTGGGAAGACGCACCGGCAATTACCTCATAGAGGTCAGGGATGAAAATGGCAAACTAGTTGCATCATGTCAGGCCCTGGCATACAGAAAAGGAACTGCCTTGCCGTTTTTGCAAGAGTACTGTCCTGGGGATTGATCAGCTAAGAAGCCGCCTGGCAGCCTCTGTGAAGATCCTCACCGCGATCATCAAGCAGGACTCATCCAGATCAAAATGTGGGGAATGAAGAGGGGCATATGCAATCCCTTGGCCCTTGCCGCAGCCTAGCCTGAATATGGAGCTTGGGCGCTCCCTGGCAAAAAGAGCAAAGTCCTCGGCCCCCATGGCCGGCTCCAGGTATAGGACGTGCTGTGGCCCCAGAAGATTCAATGCCACCTGGTAGAGGAAACCAGAGACCTCTGGATCATTCATGCACACCGGCACACCTTCCTGGAATTCAAGACAGCTTTCTACCCCGAAGGAGCGATCCATACCATGCCTCAGTTCCTCAAGCCTTCTCATTATGTTGCCACGGGTTTCCTCAGAAAGGGCCCTCACCGTACCCTCCAGCTCGGCGCTCTCCGGAATCACATTCCCCACACTTCCCGCATGAAATTTCCCAATGGTTACCACCGCAGGCTCAGTGGGTTTGATGTTTCGACTGACAATGGACTGAAGTGCTGTCACAAAATGAGCTGCTGCCAAGATGGGATCTACTCCTTCGTGGGGTCTCCCCCCATGAGTGCCCCTGCCCCTGATGAGAAGGCTGAAAGAATCGGCAGAGGCGTGACTAGGCCCTCTAAAGAAGCCCACCGTACCCGCAGGAAGGTCAGGAACCACGTGGCAGGCTATCACCCAGTCCACCCTGGGCTCATTCAGCACACCCCTTAAGATCATCTCCCTTGCGCCGCTTACCCTCTCCTCAGAAGGCTGGAACAGCAACAGAAGGTTTCCCTTCATGGAGCTTCTCCACTGGGACTCCAAGACCGCCCTTGCAACGCCCAGGACAATGGCCGTATGCGCGTCGTGACCGCAGGCGTGCATAACCCCTTGGTGTCTGGATCTGTAATCTACCTCATTGAACTCTTCAATGGGCAATCCATCCATATCAGCCCTGATGGCAAGGGTGAACCCCTCCTGAGTTCCCCTGATCACCCCCACGGCCCCGGTCATGTTCTCCAGAGGCCTGGTTTCAACCCCCAGATCTCCCAGGATCTCCAATACTCGCCTTGTGGTGCGAAGCTCCTGCCCTGAAAGCTCTGGGTACATGTGGAATTCCCGTCTGAGCTGTAAAACCCAGTCTTCCATTTTCTGGCTTAAATCTTTCATCAAGGTCTTCCTTTTCCAAGATGGCCTTAACCCAACAGATTCCCCTTGAGCGATTCAGCTTGTTGAGTGCTGATTTCTCATGGATCATCTTCTGTGGCAGGCCACCCAGTGTCCACCACCCAGATCCCTGAACTGGGGTTCTTCCTCCCGACAAAGACTAACCACCTCTGGGCAGCGAGTGTGGAACCTGCAACCGGTTGGTGGGTTAAGAGGGCTGGGCACGTCCCCTTCCAAAATTATTCTTCGTTTCTTCAAATTGGGGTCTGGAACTGGCACTGCCGAAAGGAGAGCCTGAGTGTAAGGATGCTGTGGGTTTTGGTACAGCTCCTTGTCAGAGGCCATCTCCACGATCTTGCCCAGATACATCACTGCCACTCGGTCGCTTATGTGTTCTACCACGCTCAGGTCATGGGCTATGAAAAGGTATGAGAGCCCCATCTCTTCCTGGAGTTGCACCAGAAGGTTTATGACCTGCGCTTGAATGGATACATCCAGGGCGGAAACTGGCTCGTCACAGACTATGACCTTGGGATTCAGGGCCAGTGCCCTGGCTATGCCTATGCGTTGTCTTTGGCCTCCGCTGAACTCATGGGGATAGCGTCTGGCTTGCTCCGGCCTCAGGCCTACCCTTTCCATGAGGTGGCCAACCCTTTCCCTGATTTCCGAATTGGAGAGTCTTCCATGATTCCTGAGGGGCTCGGCTATGATCTCACCTACGCTCATGCGCGGGTTCAAGGAGGAGTAAGGATCCTGAAAAATTATCTGCAACCTGGCCCTCACGCGCCTCATCTGTTCCCTGTCCAGGCCTGAGAGATTCATTCCTTCGAAAAAAATCTCCCCTTCAGTAGGCTCGATGAGCCTTAGCAGGCAACGCCCTACCGTGGTTTTACCGCAGCCGCTCTCCCCCACGAACCCGAGGGATTCCCCTTCCCTCAGGCTGAAACTTACTCCGTCCACGGCTTTTACCAATCCCACGGTGCGGGAAAAAAGACCCTTGCGAACCGGGAAATACTTCTTGAGTCCGGTTACTCGCAGCAATGCATCCTGGGAAACACTCAATGATATAGCCAACAGAGCACCCTCCGACTCGGGTCCACATGTACCTCAGGCGGCTCCTGTTTGCTGCATATATCCATGACCTTGGGACACCTGGGATGAAACCTGCAGCCTCTGGGCATCTCAAAGATGCTCGGCACGATCCCGGGTATCTCCTGAAGTTGCCTTCTACCCTCCCTCAATTTCCTTCCCATCAGAGGTACCGAACCCAAAAGCCCCTGGGTATAAGGATGGAGAGGTTCTTGGAAGAGTTCTTTTACAGGAGCTTCTTCCACCACCTTGCCCGCATACATCACCACCACCGTCTTGGCCATCTCGGCAATGAGCCCCAGGTTGTGTGTGATCAGCAAGATGGAAGCTTGCATCTCTTCCCTTAGCTTTTGCATGAGGTCCATGATCTGTGCCTGTATGGTCACATCCAGCGCGGTGGTGGGCTCGTCGGCCAGGAGCAACTGCGGATGGCAGGAAAGGGCCATGGCTATCATGGCCCTCTGGCGCATTCCCCCGCTTAGTTTATGGGGGTATTCCCTGGCCCTGGCCTCCGGGGAGGGAATCTGCACACGGCTCAACATCTCCACGGCTCTCTGCCAGGCTTGCCTGCGATCCAGACCTTGATGAAGCACTATGGCCTCGGAGATCTGTTCTCCTATGGTCAAAAGAGGGTTCAAGGAGGTCATGGGCTCCTGGAAAATCATGGAGATGGAGCCGCCTCTTATCTTTCTTATTTCATCCTGGGAGAGTTCCAGGAGATTGACTCCCTGAAACTGCACAAGCCCCTTTGCTTGGGCAGGAGGACTAGGAAGTAGCCTCAAGATGGACAAAGCAGTTACACTCTTGCCGCAGCCGCTTTCGCCCACCAATCCCACTGTCTCACCCTGATTCACCTCCAGATCCACGCCATCCACGGCTGTTGCCACGCCTTCGTACACCCGAAACTGCACCTTTAGATCACGAATGCACAGAAGAGCTTCCCCACTCATATCTTGGACCTCGGATCCAGAGCGTCTCTTAGCCCGTCGCCCAGCAGATTGAAGCCCAGGACAGCCAAAAAAATGGCAATTCCGGGGAAGGTGGCTACATGGGGTGAATTGAATATATAACCCCTGCCCGAACCCAGCATGGCCCCCCATTCGGGGGTGGGGGGTTGTACTCCTATACCCAGAAACCCGAGCCCGGCGGCAAAAAGTATGGCCGTACCCATTCCAAGACTGGTTTGAACTATGATGGGAACCATGACATTGGGCAAGATGTGCCGCTTCAGGATCTTAAGATCCCTCGTGCCAACAGCCCTTGCGGCCTCCACATAGACCTGCTCCCTCACCGAGAGAACACAGCCCCGAACCAGCCGTATGTATATGGGCACCATGCTTATTCCGATGGAAATCACCGTGTTATTGATGCCCACCCCCAAGATGGCCACCAGAGCCAAGGCCAACAGAAACCCCGGGAATGCCAGCAACATGTCCGTGATCCTCTGGAGAATGAAATCCACCTTTCCACCGTAATACCCCGAGACCAGGCCCAGGGGTACCCCCACCAGCAAACCCACGCAGACCACCCCGATGGAGATCATGAGGGAGACCCTGGAGCCATAGATGACTCTTCCCAGGATGGATCTTCCCAACTCGTCAGTACCCAGGGGATGTTCCATGGAGGGTCTCTCCAGGGAGCGCATGAGATTGGGAGCAGAAGGATTTCCCGGGTAGAGAACTGGAGCAAGCAGGGCTGTTATCAGATAGCCCAGGATAAGAACTCCCCCGAACACCGCCATGCGGTTTCGAACAAGTTTGGCCAAGCCCTTGCGGAACCGGCTCTCCGCACCTCCTCTTTTACTGTTTGCCGGAAGAGCAGAATCTTGCATCCTTGTCTTACCTTTTAACCACATCCAATTCTGGGAAACCCTTTCCAGGCACTTCCCATCAATCATAGTGGATTCTGGGATCCACATAGGCGTAGATCAAATCCACGATGAGATTCACCAATATGTAAAGCAGCCCGAAAATCAATATGGAGCCTTGAATCATGGGATAATCTCTTGCCAGTATTGAGTCCACTATCAACCTGCCCATGCCAGGCCAAGCAAACACCGTCTCGGTAAGCACAGCGCCTCCCAGCAGGGAACCGAACTGAAGCCCCACCACTGTGATTATGGGAATCAATGCATTGCGCAGGGCGTGTTTAATAATGACCACCTTTTCCATAAGGCCTTTGGAACGGGCTGTGGTTATGTAGTCCTGGGAGAGCACCTCCATCATGCTGGATCTGGTCATTCTGGCTATGAAGGCCACCACAAAGGAGGCAAGGGTCACTGTAGGAAGCACCACATGCTTCCAGGTGCCGATACCCCCTGCGGGAAGCCAATGAAGCGTCACCGAGAAGAGTACCACCAGCATCAGGCCCAGCCAAAAAACCGGCATGGATATTCCAAAGAGGGAGAAGGAAGTCACCAGATAGTCCAGCTTGGTATAGGGCTTTACCGCAGCCACTATACCGGCCGGGATCCCCAGCAGACAGGCCAGGGTGATGGCTGTGGTGGCCAGAAGAAACGTGTTGGGCAGCCTGGCCCAGATTTCTTCCATTACCGGGTTCTGTGTGCGAGCTGAGCGCCCAAGGTCTAGAACTGCCAGACGGCTTATGAACTTGGCATACTGAACATGTATGGGTTGATCCAGACCCAGCTGCACCCTTATGAGCTCTATGTCTTCGGGGCTTGCCATCTGCCCGGCCAGAACCAGGGCAGGATCGCCTGGAAGAGCTCTGAGCATGACAAAAAGCAATATTGATATGCCGATGAGCACTGGTATCGTGGAAACAAGTCTTCTAATCGTGTATTGAAACATGGCTCCACGCAGAAGGTCTCAGGAGAGGTCCTTAACTGGACCTCTCCCCGAGTCCCTTATTGTTCCCTTTTCACTTCCCCAGGCTCACATACTGCGGGTAGAACTTCTCGGTGGGGGTGACCACCATTCCTTGGATCTTACTCGAGTAAGCTATCACGAACTTCTCTATGTGCAGCCAGAGCCAGGGACAATCATCCCATATGATCTTGGAGGCCTGGACAAGGAGTTCCTTTCTCTTGGCAGGGTCCTGTTCCAGGCGGCTCTTTTCCATTATCTCATCATATTGTGGGTTGGAGTAGAAGGCAGAACCAAGCCCTTTGGGAGGATAGACAGCAGTGGTGAATTGCCCGTAAAGTGCCATGTCCGCATCCATGATGAGGGGGCCCCAACCCAGGAGCACCATGTCAAACTCAGATTGTTCTAAAGGCTTGTACACGGTGGACATGTAAGTGGGCCAGTCCATGACCCTGAGCTCGGTTTTTACCCCAATTGCCTGAAGTTGAGCCTGGATGGCCTCTGCAATCTGAGTGTCAAAGAGGTACCTGCCCTGGGGACTTCCAATTTTTACCACCTGGTTGAAGTCCCAATTGGCTTTTTTGAGCAGCTCTCTGGCCTTTTGCGGGTCATAGTCATATTGAGGTTCCATCCTGGCGTACCCGAACAGGATGGGTGAGACCGTTCCGTCCATGGGCTCTGCCGTATCAAAGAGTAACTTCTTCACAATGGCCTTCTTTTCCACAGCATAGTTAAAAGCCTGGCGCACCAGCTTGTTTTTCATGAGAGGGCGGTCTCCCCTCAAGGCCATGAATATGGTTCTGGTGCTAAGAGGCATCTCCACTTTTACAGCAGGATCAGACTTCAGAGCAGCCACATTGGCCGGCGAGGGTTTGTAACAAATGTCCAGCTGGCCTGCCCTGAGCATTGCTTCCCTTGTGGCCACCTCAGGCACTACCTTGAATGTGAGCTGCTCCACCGTTGGCTTGGGTCCCCATTAAGACTCATTTCGAACAAGCACGATCCTATCCCCTTTGACCCACTCCTTGAGCACATAAGGGCCTGCTCCCACGGGGTGTTGCCTCACGTCCTCCCCGTACTTCTCTATGGCCGCTGGTGAAATGGGTGCCACCAAGGTCATGGCCAGGGTCTGATCCAGGGGCGCAAAAGGATACTTCAGCTTGAGCTGCACCGTGTGATCGTCCACGACCACACACTCCCGAACCATTGTTATGGCAAAACGAAGGGGCACCTTCAACTTGGGATCCAGGGCCCTGTCAAAACTGAGTTTCACCGCCTTGGCATCAAGAGGCGTACCGTCTGAAAACTTGACTCCCTGCCTAAGCTTGATGGTCCAGGTAAGCCCGTCTTGGGAGGTCTTGTACTCGGTAGCCAGCCTTGGCTCCAGTTTCCCGTCTGGCTTCACAAAAAAGAAGGTATCGAAAATCAAATCGCAGATGTTCTGGATTAGGGTAGTGGTTTGCTCCTGGGGATTGAGGGTATCTGCGTCTATTCCGATGCCTATGTTTAGGTTCTTTATCTGGGCCTTGGACTCTCCCATGGGGACTGTCAAGACCAGAATCAATGTTGCGCTCAGAATCAGCCACCTGCTAAGTCTCATGTACGTCTCCTCCCGGTCCGATCCCACTTTTTCGAGCTTCATCTTCTCTGGAGGCTTGATCTAGGAAGGGAAGCGGCCTTAAGAAAGCCGCTTCCTGCCTTCTCTCATTGCATTGTCACGTATGTGGGATAAAAGGTCTCATAGGGGGTCACGATGAGTCCTTTTATCTTGCTGTTGTAGGCAATGAGGAATTTCTCAGTGTGCAGCCAGATCCAGGGGCAGTCATCCCAGACCATCTCAGAGGCCTTCTTTAGTAATTCCTTTCTCTTTTCAGGATTCAATTCCTGTCTGCTTTGGTCCATGATCTTGTCGAACTCGGGATTTGAATAAAAGGCTGATCCCAAGCCCTTGGGGGGATTCACGCTGGTGTGGAACTGGCCATAGAGGCCGTAATCAGCGTCCATCACAAAGGGCCCCCATCCCAGAAGAAAGACCTCCAGCTCGGTCTCATTTAGGGGCTTCTGGAGCCCTGCCACATAGGTAGGCCAATCATAAGTTCTTAGCTCCACCTTCACACCTATGGCCTGGAGGGATGCCTGCACGTACTCGGCTATCTGCTTGTCGAAGAGATACCTGCCCTGGGGAGTGCGCATGTGTATTGTGCGATTGAAATCAAAGTTGGCCTGTTTCAATAGCTCCTTGGCCTTCTCTGGGTTGTAGTCATACTGCTTGTCCATCTTATGGTAGCCCCACATTATAGGGGATACGGGCCCTTCCATGGGCACGGCCGTGTCAAAGAGGATCTTGCGCACTATGGCCTTCTTGTCCACGGCATAGTTGAAGGCCTGGCGCACCAGTTTGTTTGTGGTGACCCCTTTTTGGCAGTTGAGTCCCATGAAGATTGTCCTTGTGTCCAAGGGCATCTCCACTTTTATGGAAGGGTCGCTCTTGAGTGCAGTTACGTTGGCAGGTGAAGGTTTGTAGCAGATATGAAGTTGACCGGCTCTGAGCATGGCCTCGCGGGTGGCAGTCTCCGGAACTATCTTCCAGGTGAGTTGGGCCACCGTGGGCTTCTTACCCCAGTAGTTCTCATTTCTCACCATCACTATGCGGTCTCCCTTTACCCACTCCTTGAGCACATAAGGGCCTGCCCCCACTGGCTTCTGCCTGACATCTTCGCCATGCTTTTTCAGGGCTTCGGGCGAAGTGGGAGCCAGAATTACCTGGGCCAGATTGTAAGGAAATGGTGCAAAGGGGTATTTGAGCTTGACCTGGAAAGTCAGATCGTCTACCACCGTGGCGCTTTCGATCATGGACACATAGTAACGCAGAGGCACTCTCTTGTTGGGATCTAGGGTTCTATCTATGGTCTCTTTCATTATCTGGGCTGTAAGAGGAGTGCCATCCGAAAACTTGACCCCTGCCCTGAGCTTAATTGTGTAGATCAGCCCATCTTCCGATGCCTTGAACTCGGTTGCCAGTCTGGGCTCCAGCTTTGCATCAGGGGTCTGGAAGAAAAGGGTGTCATGGATCAGCTCGGCCATGTTCATGATCAGAGAAGTAGTCTGTTCTTGGGGATGAAGGGTGTCTGCGTCCACCCCTATGCCAATGATTAGTTCCTTGACTTCCCCTTGGGCCGAAACCCGCGTGGCTCCCATTCCTAAGACGAGTCCCGCACCCAAAAGAAAAACCCCCAGACCAATCAAAAACCTTTTCCCACTCATACAGCACCTCCTTCCTGGTCAATTTGGATTCTTCCATCTGCAACTACTGGTTTCCCACCCTTTAGAATCCACAAAATTTCCCCCTTGTTTCTCAAAAGGCTCAGATCCTCCAATGGGTTGCCTCTGACCACGATCAAATCGGCTAGTTTTCCCTCTTCTATGGTTCCAAGCTTTTTTTCCAAACCCAGAACCTGTGCCCCCACATGGGTGGCGGCCCTTATGGCCTCCCCGGGTGAGAAACCTCCCAGGCTGACCAGAAGTTCCAGCTCCCTGAGGTTCTGACCGTGAAAATTAAAAGGAGTCCCTGCGTCGGTGCCCATGGCCACCCGAACACCTGCTTCTCTGGCCATGTTTATGCTTTGGAGGAAATCTGATTTCAGCCTCTTGGTTTTCTCCACCGCGAAGTCGGGGATACCAGCCCGAACCCCGTTCTCTTCTATGCATTGAAGAGCCGAGATGGTTGGCACCAGGGGTATGTCCTTCTCTAGCATGTAATCTAGCGACCTCTGGTCCAGGAAAACCCCGTGTTCGATACTGTCTATGCCAGCCCTAAGGGCATTTAATATCCCCTGGGCACCCTGGGCATGGGCAGCAGTCCTGCGGCCCGCTTTGTGGGCCTCCTCCACCGCTGCTCTCATCTCCTCCTCTGTAAGCTGAGCGCTACCTGGTTCCACTCCACGAGTCATGACGCCGCCTGTGGCCATCAGCTTGATCACATCTGCCCCAGCCTTGATCTGTTCCCTGGCTGCTTTTCTCAATTCCTCAGGCCCGTCGGCTTCCCTGGCCATCTGCCATCCATGCCCCCCTGTCATCACTATGGGCCTGCCGCTGGCAAGCATCCTGGGCCCGACCACAATGCCATCTCTTATGGCCTCTCTGGCCACGAGATCCACTCCATTTTTGCCCCCCATATCCCTTAAGCTCGTGACACCGCCGAGAAGCGTCTGGCGGGCATGACGGGCAATTCGCAAAGCCAGCAAGGCATCTGGGGTGCGCTCCAGCACTTCCATGGGGTCAGGGCTCCCATCCAGGCAAAGATGGACATGGGCGTCTATTAGTCCGGGCAAAAGGGTGTAGCCCTGGATCTTCACCCTTGGCACCCCATCTGGAAAAGACCCTTCCCCCTGCCACACCCTGACTATTCTTTCCCCCTCGATCAGAACATTGGCCCTTTCCATCACACAACCGTTGCCCACCACTACGCGGCCATCCACAAAAAGGATCTCCATTGGTTTGAATCACCTCATCAATTACAACTGGCAAATGGCGGATGTGGAAGCCCTCGAGATCTACTTGTGAGCCTAAAAGACCTGCTTTCAAGCCCATCTCAGGCTTCCTGAAGTTTTCAGAACCGATCCTAAGCCCGGGAAATGACAAACCCTACCCAGCAAAGAGCCAGCACAGGTCAAAACCCTGACCTAAAGAGGGCTTTGAACTCACAAAGAATAAAACAAGCCCCCCGGAGGGTCAATCCTTCAAGTTTTTCCCTCCATGAAAAGGACAATGCTAGGGCTAGCTCATTCATCCAGCAGCAAATGCAAGGGCAGATTCCTTGAGATTTTTGATGTGGAGGTGTACGCCCTTGGACAGAGCATTGCCTGCCCTTTGGCCGGAAAACAAAGGCCAAAGCAGCATCATTCAAGGCCTCCCAAGCACTTCAAGCTGTTGATTCTAAACTGGCCAATAAGAACAAATGTGTTGGACAAAATTCAAGACTTTACCACAAAATGAAGGATCGAGACCCTTTGTGGAGGTTCACCCTGCCCAAGCCTCTTACTCTCTTTCAAAAACGCCAGGTTCACTGCTGCCAAAGCTCGGTTCAGCTTCTCCAGGTCAAGCACGCAATCCCCTGAGATGACCACCTCAGAAGCCTTCTCAGAGAAAAAGTTGAACTGGCAGTATTTGACCACCGCTTCTGCATTTTCTCCCTGCACCAGTAGAGGGTAACCATGTGTTCTGCACAGGATGGGTCTCAGGGGATAGAGAAGGCACCCACCCTCCCAGAGGGCCTCACACTCCTGCCCTGGTTGACTAGCAATCCTTGAAAGCAGTTTTTCCCTGGCCCCTGGGGCAAGGGATTCAAAACCCTCCCTTATTGCCCATGCCTCTACAGGAAATATTCCGAAGCCAGGCGCACAACAGTGTGAGCAGCCCTTTCGACACCTGATTAAGGATCCGTAACGCTTTTTGACCAAGGCCAGAAATTCATCCACCTTGGCAACCAATTCCCTGTAAGCCCTGAGGGACTCCATCATTCCAGGTAATCCTTGCCTCTCCAGTGGGGCCTGGGATGAATCCTCTTGAGAAGCTCCCAGTGGACTCCCTCCACAGAAAAAAGAATGGGTGGTCCCTTCTCAGGCCCCAGATCGCTGAACCGATCCAATTCCTTGCCCCTTCGGTCTGTCACCTTTACTCCGGCCTCTCTGGCCACAAGAAGCGCCGCAGCCAGATCCCAGATGTGCCAACGCTCTACGAAATAACCAACATATACCCCCCCTGCCACAAAGCAGGCCTGTGCCGCTGCACTTCCCAAAGCCCTGATCTTGGTGGGAACCTGAAAGTCCCAGTCTTTGGCTCCCTCTGAGGTAATCCCCAGGATATCTTCCCCTTGGAGGTGCTTTCGCACCAGAGGGTGTTGAATCCGGCCATTGCAAGTGGCTCCTTCTCCTTGGGCGGCAGTATAGAGCCATTGCAAAGCAGGCAGGTACACACAGCCCCAAATGGGAGCTCCATCTTCCAGAAGGGCTACTGAGATGGCCCATATGGGCAGGCCGAAACGATAATTGGTTGTTCCGTCTATGGGATCCAGTATCCAGACCCTGGAGCTCCGGGAAGCCCCATTCAGGCCTCCCTCTTCACCAAAAATCTGGTCTCCAGGACAAAGGCTCTGGATCATCTCCACAAGCCTTTCTTCCACCTGTTTGTCCACTTGGGTTACAGAGGTCCCATCTTCCTTGATCCTGGTACGTAGCTCTCCGCGCTGGGCCTCAAGCGCTCTGAGCCCTATGCTCTTGACCCCATGTACTATCTCCTGTCTCAGCCTCAGATCAAGTCCTGGCATGCACCACCTGGGCTTCTGGGGGATTTCTTTGCTTTGAGCAGTCTGCCACAACTACTTCGGCTTTGAAAGGCTGCGCCCCAGCAGGCTTTCCTGGGGCAGGAGCTAGGCGCCTTTGTCTTCATCAAGGGGATGGCAGCCTGGAGGCCCCATGATCTGAGCATGAGTCTCTCCATGTCATGGCCCCCGGACCGAGAAGAAGACCTGATCCAGGGTGCTTCCGTCCCTGTCCAAGAGGGAAAGGACGTGCCCACCTTCCTTGACGGGCCAAAACACACCCCGCCCCGCCCCGGGCAGGTTGGGAGAGACGCCCCAGTCCACGTTCCCATATGGCACATCAGCCTGGAGGCTGGTCTTGCCCGTAACCGGGATGGTCTCGAAGACCTTGGAGAACTTCTCCATGGCCAGCACGCCCCAGGCATTGGCCACCGTGAGGTCCCAGTGTCCGCCCCTTTGAAGTGCCAAGGCCCCCTGGACCAGCGTCGGCAAGTCCTCCTTCCAGTTGGCCAGGGGGAGCACCGCCAGGATGGTGCGCAGCGCGTTGACATGATTGGAGACCATGAGCCACCAGAGGCCATCAGTTGCCTCGGTGGAAAAGCTCATGACAGTGCCCTGGAAATTCAAGCGCGACCTCAGGATCTGCTCTGCCTCTTTAATGCGTGCCTCCCGCTCCGGGATAGCAGGGACGAGGCGAAGGATGTTGAGCCAGTCTATCACAGCTGAGGTGGGCCATAGATTGGGCTCCAAGGCGATGGAGCCCAGATGCTTGGGCCCTGCCTTGCCCAGCCTGGCCAGGGCCTCCAGGGCTGAGAGCTTCCTGATGGAGAGGTCTGCCGTGGGCAAAGGACTGTATCGCACCATGCCCCTTCCACGAACTTCATGAGCCCGGCCTCCATCTCGGCCCTTGCCTCTGCAGGGATCTCCCATCCAGCTTCATGGGCAATGGCCACGATGTACGCGGTCAACACCGGGGATCCCAGGGTCATGGTGGGGAAGTACTTCACTAGCCCTTCTGGGTCCAGATGAGTGGAGAGCTGGGCCATGTATTTCTTCCACAGCACCTCGTCCCTAACTTTCTGTGGCTTATGGTCTTGCTCTGGAGCAGATCCACCTTCACTGGCGCCCCTGCCACTGGCCTTCCGTCCAGATCCACAACCGCCACCTGTAGGTCCTGGGTCTCATCCACCACGGCCCATGAGCTGGGCTTTAGGCCCACGAGATACCTGGAGGGCCAAAGGGGGATCCGGCTGGAGGATGTCTGAATTTCTCCATTGGGGTCCCTGTACTCCAGCTCGGCTACCATCTCCATGGGGACCTGGACCTCGGGCAGGTCCTTGAGCACCACCCGGGCCGATCCGGCCCTGTCCAGAACCAGATCCACGGTCTCCAGCTTGGCACGGATCCCCCCTAGGGCCTCTCTGAGCACCTGAGGAACCTCCCCTAGCTCCTCATCGTATTCCAACTCCTCGCCCTTGCTGGTGACCCCTTCCAGCACCGGGCCGTTGGAGAATTGGAACCCCTCGAATCCCTCCGGAGGGGCCAGAGACTTGAACCCCACTTCCCTGCGAAGTTTGACAGGAAGCTCCCCTGCCCCGCCTCCGGCAAGATATTGAAGGCTCATCTCCAGGGTGACCTCCCTGGCATGGACCAGAGGTTCCTTGGGCGGCTGGATCAGTGCCTTCATGAGGGGGACTCGAAACTCTTCGACCCTGAAATGCCCTGTAGTCCATTCACTGGTCTCCTGCACCTCCCAGGGCTCCTCTTCTTCATCTTCCTGGGAGGGCTCCCCGGTCTCCACAGTCCTGTCCGCCCCTCGCCTGAGCACTACCCTATAGCCCCCGAGCTTGGCCTCCCTGGGGATGGTCCAGGTGGTCTCGGCCACGCCCTTTGCATCCCACTCGAGGGGCAATTCGTACCTCTGCTCGCCTCCCAGGTGCTCTATGGAGACTGTCTGCGGCCTCTTGGCCTGGGGCACAGCCGAGAACCCCTTCGTGCTTTGCTGGCGCAGGATGTGTTTCATGTGCACGGTCTGGCCTGCCCTAAGGAGGCTCCTATCCAGTATCGTGTGACCTATGATGGGGCCCCCGGGGAGTCCTTGGGGGAGCTGAAAACGCCAAGGCTCGATCCCCTCATCCCAGCTCGAGTGCACGAAGGCCATGTCCGTGCCGGTCCGGGCCACGATGAAGAGCCCTCCCCCTAGCCCCCGAAGTGCCCCCTTCTGCGCGTAATCCAGACGGTCCGCCTTCACGCGGCAATGAGGCAGTTCCTGGGGTGAGGGTAGCTGTACGTCTATCCTGGCGATCCCCTGGGCATCGCTCCTTCCGGCCCACAACACCCTATCCTGGCAGTCCCGGACCGTGACCTCCGCGGCCTCCACGGGCCGCCCTTTGTCCAGGCTCGTCACCCAGACCAAAGAGCCCTCCTGTCCCCACTTGAAGTGCACCGAGAGGTTGGTGACCAGGGCCGCTGCTGGCACGAACATCGGTCTTGGAGCGTCCAGCAGGGCGCTTCCCAGGATCTCACTCTCCAACTCGACGAGGTAGAGCCCAGGTCCCCTGAGGGGGATGCCCACCACCTCGAAGGCCTTGGCCCCCTTGGGCTTGGGGATCTTGAATTCAGCCACCTCGTCCCCGGCCGAGAACATGGAGCGCTCCCGCGATGCGGCTGCCACCCTTCTCAAGGCGGACTGGAGATCCTCCGCATTGCCCGGGGCCACATTGAGCATCCTGGCCTGGATCTTCCCCATGATCCCTTGGGTCTTTCCCATTCGCACGGCCCTTGCTTTCACCTCTGGCTCCAGGTTCCTCAGGGTGACCGGGAGCATGCGATCCCCCATGAGTTCCACGATCCCGAAGCGCGCCGGGAACTTGGCCAAGGGGGGATACCTGTCTGTGCGTACGGCCAGGGGGAAACGATCCGCGTTGGACAATGCCCTGCCAGCATCATCCTTGAGCCCTGGGGGGAGCTCCACCTGGTAGTTGGCTTCTTCCGGAAAGGGGCCTAGGAATTCCACGGCCCGCACCAGCTCCGACTCGGAGATCCGGGGCCTGCGGACCTCACCCTCCCCACCCCTCAGCAGAACCTTCTCGGCTTCCGCCTTGGAGACGTTGGCCGAGAATTCCACCCGCATGGGGAGCATGGGAAGACAGCCTGCCCTGGGGTTTTCCTTTTCGCAGCGAAACGTGGCCGTGAACCTGGGCCTTGTCTTGAAAGGGATCACCTGATCCTGGGCTGTGGAGACCCCGGTCTTGGCGCTCACGCCCTTTCCCCAGATCAACCTTACCTCGGAGCTGGCCGGGAAGCGCTGGCGGCACTGGATCAGAATCTGCGGAAGCAATGGCCTCTCGCTGCCGCTGTACCAGGTCTTGAGGATCTCCTCCCTCTCATCCCCGGTCACGATGCGCACTCCGATCGTGTCCTGCATGCCCTGCACCGAGAAGGACACGTTCTCCAAGACCGAATCCGGGGTGGGCTCTGCATTCAGGGTCAGGATAAAGACCTGCTCTTCATCGATGTTTTGACTCCCTTGGTAGGGCACCGATGCCACAACAGCCGGACCGCCATTGGAAAAAGAAAACGACTGTTGCCCCACGATACGGTTTCCCGACATGGCTTTTGTGTCGGGCCTCAGGCGAAACTCGCAGCGGATCCCGGCCGGGAGATCCCTTTGGAAGTCGTAGATCCAGTTCCTGGGGTCTGCCCAGCGGGCCTGTCCTTTAACAGGGCAATCCACATCGAAGGGCTCCATGCTCAGGCGGGGATCCCCCAGGGGCACCATGGGCTCGGAGAAACTCGCCCTCACCTGGCGCACCACCTTGGCCTTCCCCTGAGGGGCAAAAACCACGATGTGGGCCTGCTCCTGCGCCTCGGCAAGACCGACCAGGACAAGGGCCCCCAACCAGCAACGATCCCATGCACCGCCCTTTCACGGCTTCCCCCTTTCTAGCTGCATCCCAAACCCCTGGAACATGCGATTCCCCCAGCCCTCACAGGGCCGAACACTATCACAAACCCCATGGGGATGCCAGCGGCCAAGGGTGAGGAGGAGGATTACCACCAATTGGCTGCGGCCTAGGGGCTTAGTTTCTTTTTTCGGGACATTGGCCATATCGTACCTCCACCAGGCATGGAACACATTCTGTTTGGAACACCCCTTGGGGACTTGGAAGATCGTTTTGTGGACAAAGAGCAGGGTTAGCTGCAGTTGGTGGCAGGTACGCCTGTCAGATCACCTTCTTACCCAGGAGATTTTGGCCTATAAAACCTGGTTGTCGGGTGAAAGCCAAATCCTCTACTGAGAAGCCCAGTAGGCATGAACCTTTTTCAATTCATCCACCCAACATTTCAGTATGTCAGAGGTGTCGCGGCCTAATTCCTTGGCAAGCTCAAAAAAGCCTGGTCCTGGCTGCATGTCGCCAGATTTATGAACTACTATTACTGTCAGCATGCCACGTCCGGCATCGTCTTCCTCACGGGAGATTTCCCCCAACATAGCAGCCAACGCATAAGACTCTGGCTCCATCTGGATTGTGCTTATTTGCGAGACCAATTCAGAGTATGGAATCATTCCCCGAACCCTGGCCCTATCTACGAGGATTCGCCGCATTTCCTCTTTCGCTTTATTCCAATCGGCAATTGAATACCCATACTTCCGAGCCATAGTCCATCCCCCTGTGACCAAAGCTGCCGCATAACTCGCGGGTTCAGCCGCACGCGGAGCGAAGCGTGTCGGCTGCAACCGTTTGTTAGACCGTTTCTATTATTGCCATTTATCTTTGCCCTTGGGCTAACAATGCGGCAAGGACCTCTTCCACTTCCATGCCTTTGGCCCTGATTAACGCAATCAGTTCCTCCGGTGTGCGCGTGTCCTCATAATTTTTACGGTTTGGGTTGACTGCTTTAAGATCAAAGTTTCTGTTTTCGATTTCTTGCCTGGTAACAGTCCAACTGTGCTCGCTATCGCCTCGGGTCGGCAATAGCCTGAAGAATTCCTCGAAATGCGCCAGCGTCAGCGGTGTCTTCTTGCCTACCTTGATATCAGAGAGGTCGTAATACCATATCTTTTCCGTTGGCCTGCCTTTGGTGAAGAAAAGAAGATTGGTCTTGACGCCTGCACCGGCATTGACAAAGGCTCCCGGCGGCAGACTCACAATGCACCAGAGGTCGCAGTCATCGAGCAACTTGCGCTTGGTCTGGACAAAGGCCGTCTCGTTGGTACGGAAGAGCACGCCCTCATCCAGCACAATCCCGCAGCGGCCGTCGGGTTTGAGGCTGTCAATGACATGCTGGAGAAAAAGCACCTGAGTGGCGCCGGTTTTGTAGGCAAAGCGGGTCTGGGCGTCTTTGCCTTCCTTGCCGCCAAAGGGCGGATTCATGAGCACCACATCAAAAAGGTTCGGTGCGTTTTGAAAAAGACCGCCGTAGATCTCCGCGCCGGTGAGCGTGTTGCCGTGCCAGATGTGTGGCTCATCAATGCCGTGGAGCATCAGGTTGGCGAGCGCAATGGGGTATATGGCGTTGTCCTTTTCGCGTCCGTAGAAGGTGCGGGTTTTGAGCGTTTCGAGCTGGTCTGGTGAGGTAATTTTTTCGTTATCGGGGCCGGCCATGTGTTCGTAGGACTGAGCCAAAAAGCCGCCGGTGCCGCAGCCGGGGTCATAGACGGTCTCGCCGATCTTGGGATCAATCACCCGCACCATAGCGCGGATCACCTCGCGCGGGGTGAAAAACTGGCCGCCGTCGTTGCCCTTTTCGCCCATCTTGAGCAAAAGCCCCTCGTACACCTGCGAAAGGGTGAACACATGGGTCGGGTCCACGCTCTCGGCGCTGATTTCGTTCACCTTGTCGAGCACATCCAGAAGATTGCGCTCGGTGTCAATGCGGGTGCGCTCGATGCCGGAAAAGATTTCGCTGATGACCTTCTGGCGCGGCGTGGCGTTGGGCCGGTCTTTGAGGCTTTTGAGGTGCGGGATAAGATCACCGTTGACAAAACTGAAGAATGCACCCAGCGCGCCTCTTTCCAGTTCCTTACGCTTGGGGGCGTCCGGCGCAGCCCAATCGCGCCACCTATAGGGCGCCTCCAGCGACGGGGTAAACTCCGCGCCTACCGCCGCTGCCGCCTCGGCCTCGTGCTGCTCGCGCTCGTCAAGGATGCGCAGAAACAAAATCCAGGTCAGCTCCGGCACATACTGTAGCGCGCCGGCGCAGTTGGAGCGCCGCATGATATCGCAAATGTTCTTGATGGCGCTGTTCAAGGATTGGGGTGTGGTGTGGCGCTTGTTGTTCTTCATGGCTTCCTCTCTTTTTTGTCAGACCTGTCCGACGTGTCTGACCTGTCTGACAAACTTCTCGCTTTGCACCGCTCTTGGTAGAGCCGCTCTGTGAACCCGCCTTTTTCCAAAAAATCCTGTTCCAAGCGCTCCAATTGGCGTCGCAACAAATAACTGGCCTGGTTGATAAGGCAAATCATAGTGTTGGCAAAAACTTCTGGGTCATCAGGCCAGTCTGACCTGTCAGACCTGTCTGACCTGTCAGACGCGAACTTTCTTCTCACCTCCAGAGCCTGCGGTTCGTCCTTCTGCCACAGCCGAAGACCGCGCTGTCGTAAAAAGTCTTCATAATCCAGAAGCAATTCCTCAAGGCTGGCGCGTGCCACACCTGTAAGTTTCAATTCGGTCTTTTTGGATGTGGCAGAGGCAAGGCTGCCCTCGGCAATGTTTTGAACCCCGCTGCGTGCCGCTTGCACCATCTGGTCATGAGTGCGCGTGTTCCTTGGAACAAAACGCTGACAAAAGACCACCGTGCCGTCATAGACAAGTTGTGCAGCCTTAAAACTCCGCAGTTTGCGATAGCCGCCATGCGGCAAAATCAAGCGGCCGCTTGCCTTGTCCGCCCTGTCCGACCTGTCTGATTTGTCTGACATTCTAAAGTTCTCCTGAAAAAGCCTTGCGCAAAATCGCCGCCGGCAGTTTGTTAATGGCTTCCAACTGCTCCTCAAGAGCCTTGCGAAGACGCTCCACCGCAGCCATCCGCTCCTTCAAAATCGCCGCAATCCGCTTCTGCTCGGAAAGTGGCGGGAGGGGGATGACCATCTTGGAAAGTAACGAAGCATTAACATTTGGTTGCCCTGCGCCTCGAATATTTGTGTAAATTTGCTGCCAGTAGGTGCTACTTTGAAAAAATTCATACATAAAATCTGCGCAAATATGGGTCTTAGGACGAAGTCTTATTAGATATGATGCAAACACAGAACGAGGAGGCCGTCGAATAAGATAACTCTTCCCAGTTGTTGCACCTGTTCGAGCAAAAACGATGTCACCGTCAAAAAGGAGATATTTTTCTTCCTCTTCAGGCGAAATTTTACACCCTGGCACTTTATCCCACACAACATGACCATTCTGAATATCCGTGATACGCAAAAAATGAGGTTCGACAATGTCAAGATCGGCACTTGCTGTGTACCCGTATTCTATTCTTTCACACACCTCCCCCAATTTTACCCATCTCCATCCTTCGGGCAAGGAGGCGCCCTGGCGGGGGAACACCTCCCGCAAATACGCGGCGGGGAGGGCTTTGGCGGCTTCAAGTTGCTCCTCCACAGCGCGGCGCGCCCGCTCCACCGCAGCCATCCGCTCCTTCAAAATCGCCGCAATCCGCTTCTGCTCGGGAAGAGGAGGGAGGGGGATTTCGAATGATAACAATTTATTGTTTTTGACCGCACTTTGTCCAATCCAACGATTACAGATATGTTCAAAGAGTTTGTTTTTCCATTGCAGAAGAAGCCACTTTGCCAAGTATTCAGGATCAAGAAGCTCCGGATTCGTACGCAATACTGTCAAATGGTTGCTATAAACAACAGGCTCACTGTATCCTCTGAACAATGCAGTTTTTCCAACCAGCTCCACACTATTAGTGTTATTAAAAAGTATGTCGCCGGGTTTCAGAGCGTATCTTTGTATAGTCAAAACATCTGCAGGAACTCTGATGTATTCCTCCAAAACACAGTTTCCGCGTATGTCAACGTTATTCATTCGGAGCTGTACAACTCCATTTGGGTCACGTTCTCCACAAGCAAATCCCGGTTGCGCTTCAATGATCACCTCCCCCAGCCTCACCCATCTCCATCCTTCGGGCAGGGGACATTTGTTGGCGTCGGGTTGCGCGGGTGCTGTGCTCATGCGGCAAACATCCTCTCTTTGGTTTCGTGCAGGATGCGGCCGGGATCGCCCAGCACCTTGAGCGCGGCCAATCCGCCGGCGCGGCGCACTTCTGGCACGTCAAAAATGCGGGGGTTTTCCAGACCGTCGGTGCCGGCATGGGCAAATTGCATTGCCATCGCCTTGAGCGTGGCGGCTGTTTTCGGCGGCAGTGTTGAAAGCCAGCCTTTGTGCTTATAGGTGAACGCCTCGGCGCGCTCCGGCCTGGTGCGCGGGGCCAAGCCGTAGCCCAGTTCAGCCAGCACATCATAGAGGTCATAATCGTTCATTTCTTCCAGGCGCTGAACCAAAATGGCGGATCGTCCGGCATCGGGCAGGCGGCCCAACATTTCGCGGCGGCGGGGTGGCTCGATCCAGCAGGCGCGGAACGCTTCCAGCGTGGGCGCCTCCTCTACCAGCCGGGCGGCCAGACGCTCTTTGTATTCCTCGACGGTTACGGGCATGGCCTTGCCGTCCACCTCGGTGACGATGTAGCGGCCGGCATCGGTTATACGCACATCAAAGCCCTCGACCTGTATGGTGGGCTCGGGAGGCTCAGGTGGTTCAGTCGGGCCTTCGCGGCGCTTTTTGGGCTGCCACTGGCTCTTGAACTCTTCCCCGAAAAGCCGCGTGGCGTTGGTAAAGTCGTAAACGCGGAACATCAGTTTGCCGCTGGGTGGGTGCAGGCGCGTGCCCCGGCCGATCATCTGATAAAAGGCGATGGGTGAACGCACATACTTGAAAAAGACGATGTTCTGCACCACCGGCACATCCACGCCGGTGGTTAAAAGGTCAACCGTGGTGGCGATAAAGTGGGATCTGCTGGCGCCGCGTAGGTCAGCCAGATACTGCGCCCCGCCTACGCTGGCGGTGCACTTGAAGGCATAGGGGTCGAGGCGGGTTCGGTTGTTTTGGGCGCACCAGTCGGCGTAAAGGTTGTTCATGGCTGCGGCTACGGCATCGGCATGGCGGTCACGGGCGCAAAAGATAATGGTCTTCTGCTCTGGGCCGCCGGTTGCACACAAGCGCTGGAAAAGTTCCTGACACATGGCCGCCACGCGCTCGGGCAAAAGCAGTTTATCCTCAAGATCGCTCGCGCCGTATCGTGCGCGCGCCTCAGCCACGGAGAGCAATTGGCCGGTGGTGGCATCGGTCAGCGTCTTGTCTTGGAGGTCTTTGCGGTCAATCCCTTCGGCCTCCGGCTTATCATCCAGAAACAGGTCGATCCGGTGGATCTCGCAGGCGGCGAGGTACCCGTCCTCGATGCCCTGAGCCATATCGTATTCATACACCGGTTCGCCGAAATGCCTGAGGTTGTCGGCGGTGATCTGGAGGTCGGCCTGTGCCTCTTTGGATTTTTCGGTGATTTCGAGTCTCCGCGGGGTGGCGGTCAGGCCGATTTGCACGGCGTTGGGGTTGCGGGTGAGCACCTGCGACCACTTGCCCCAGGCGGAGCGGTGGCACTCGTCAATGATGATGTGGCTGAAGTAATCCGGCGGATAGTGCTTGGTCAGGAAGTTCGCCGTGGCATCGTCGCTGGCCACATCGAGTGTCTGGTAGGTGGCGATGTGGATGCGGGCGTTGCGGGCGTGGTTTTTGCCGTCAGGCTCTTCGTAGACCTCGGCGGCGTCTGCGCCGAACACATTCTGAAACGCGCCCAGCCCCTGACTGCGTAGCTCATCGCGGTCGCAAACGAACAGCGCGCGCTTGAGCAAGCCGGTTTCCGCGATCTTCTTGAGCAGTTGCACGGCAATGAAGGTCTTGCCCGAACCTGTGGCCAGAGTAAGAAGCGCCCGTTTCTCGCCCTGGGCCAGTTTTTCCAGTACAGCGCGGATGGCGGCATCCTGATAATAGCGCCTGGTGGCTTCGCCGCCGGAATAACGCACCAGGAGCGGTCTGGCTTCTGGAGAATCAAGACGGATACCTTTGCCCTGCTCATATCGCCGGCGCAGTTCGTCGGGAGTCGGAAACTGGGAAAGGGGCTTCGGCGCATTGGTTTTGCCAGTGAAATTGTCGTATTCCACAAACAGGTGTCCATTGCTGGAAAACACAAAAGGGACATTGAGCCGTTTGCACGAGGCGTAAAGTTTGGCCTGCTCCAGACCATGATCCGGTGGGAGGTGTTCCGCCTTTGCCTCGATGAGCGCCACGGCCACGGGTTGGCTTTCGGCGGTAACAGCCACGCGCAGGAGGTAATCCACCCGGCCCTTGGCGCGTTTACGCGGCTTGCCGTCCACGATCTCGATAGCGCCGGCGGTTTCCTCACGCCGGATGAGGTTTTCCGTCCAACCGCACGCATGAAGCGCGGGATCAATCAGTTTGGCTCTGGTGTCGGATTCGTTTAAGGACATTTCCTAACCATAAGTTAGACGCATAACGATAACCATCAGCCGCAAGCGGAGCGAGCGATGGATGCACGGGTTAGCCTGTCAACAACCTACGAAGTGTCTCAAAATCGCCAGGGGTAAGCATATCGCCATACAGTCCATTTACCAACCACAACCCGCTCTCTCTAATCTTCTTTATCGGTGAATGCAATCCCAACCAGTGCGTCGAAGGCTTACAGTCTGGACACAGAGATATTGACGAGATGAGTTTCTTCTCTAGATAGAGTCGTTCATCCTTGCTGTCAACCCTAAACACAACAAACGAGAAGTGTTTTCGGATGTACTCCGAAACTGCTCTTTCTATAGCGCGTTGCTTATCGGTATCAAGAAGAGCTCTCAAACGTTCTCTGGCCTCCCTAGTCGTCAAGTCCCATTCCCATTGTTCCCTAAAAGGGTCTTTGGTCTGGTTCAACAAAGCACGCCCGACATTTTTGCGAAAGATGCTGCGATCCTTATTCTCTTGAAGAAAATGCTGCTTCAAGCGGGAATACAACTGATTTGCTCCGGTATGCGTGCCAACTCGCACAATCCTATCTAACCCGTGGGCAAATTCCCCATCTTCAAACAGGATATAGATACCATTGTGAGGTATCCGCTGCTCATCAAACGGGAAACGCTGACGAGGCAAGGAATTGAAAAGATAATGCAACTGCTCACAAATTCGGCTCATTCGACTGCATCCGGTTCAGGTACTGCAGTTGCCTTCCTATAGGAAGGCCCGCTAAGGGTATCTCGTATGATGTCAGGTAAGGAAGGAGATACTCTCGATATCTGTTCCCTGCCAGAATGACAAAATGGTCTCTTTCCAAATCGCAATATCTGCGTAATTCCTGCAGGATCTGGCTCGCCCAGTTCTTTCTTTCTCGGACAGACATATCTTTAAGCGTGACATTGTATGGGTCTATTTCGTCGTTCAGTTGAAGCAAGCCATACTTCGCTGACAGAATGAAAATCCTGTCCGGCGAAAACTTCCGAGCATATCCGAGAGTGGCCCTAAAGAGCGGACTAACATATAGGTCTTTCGCTCGTGCCCTATAGGGAAGTTTCTTGCTGACGCAGGATATCAGAACAATTGTCGCCATAAGATTCGTATTTACAGGCTAAGGTTCAGCATCAGCGGCGGCGCGTAGCGCCGTCACCTGCATGCTGTTGTTAGCTGCCTTGATTCTCCGTATATCCTATACATGGTAGACTCTGACAATCGCGGTATCTTGGCCGTTGGATATCTCTAATTTATCTACCAGCTGGAGCGGATTGTCTCTGTATTTCCAACGTTGAGTGCTCTTGCTACCTTGGTTCCACAGCACCCCGGAAGGCCATGCATCTGGGACGGGTCTGTTGAAGAACACCGCGGCCCCGAACGCGGGACAGCCCCACTGCTTCGACGCGCCGGCAAGACCGTGTTTGGCGAAATAGACATCGCCAGATCCATCATCGCCTTTGGGATAAAAGCCATGTATGAGGTTAAGTATGAAATCAACACCCGGATTGACCAGCCTACGGTGACGGATGCCGAAGCCATCATAGCATACGGCCAAGAACGCACGCTTGCCCTCGACGTCGATTATGCGTGAGTGTCCCTCTTCTTTCGCGAATGGGCCGGGAGCAGCCTCGATGGAGTCCGCTTCCTCCTGCGTGGGGTAAAACTTCCTCGCAAGCCCGAGCAGCCCCTTGGAATTCACAGCCACCGCCAATTGATCCTTTGTGCCTCGGCCGTCCACACCAAAGCACACGATGGGTTTGTTCCGCAAGGCCCTAATCAACTCACTTATTCCCTCAGCCAGTTCTGGCAGTTGTGTACAAGGTCTTTGCCTTGTTCTGAAGTAACCGGCAGGGAACAAGAGGAGGTCTGGGGACGTTCCAACGCCTTGAAGAACGTTTTGCATGAGCTTAATCCGACTATCAACCGTATGGTGGTCTTGTTTGCAACTGACAAGCACAGTTGCGACGGATACCTTTGGACTAGATACTCTCACGGGAAGTGCTGGTGAGAACATCTTCTGGAATGCTGAAATGTCGGCAGGCTTCCGAGGATCAAGAGAACACCATTGAAAGTCTCCCATGTAGATTCTGATCGTGGGAGACATTCCCTTTGTGATTGGAAGGAAATCGCGGATACAATCGCACCAAGCACGCTGTTCGTCGCGAAACTCTGGATTATTGTCCTGGGCATTAATCAAGTGGCATAGTTTACGCCATTTCTGAAGATCAAACCCTAATGGCAGATCTTGAGGATAAAGCGAGAGTGCCACGTCTCGTGCTGCCGTAAAATGCTGAGACTCGTCGAACTCAACCACAGCTTCTATGCTCGGGATGTATAGGTCACACCGAGGTAGCTGCTTCACCTTGACAAAGTCTCTGTGTCCTCTATGCGCCTGCAGCGCGCGGAACACCTTGGCTAAGTCGGACCTGCGAGGGTGGGAGGCGTAGTCTTCTATCCGAGTAGGTACTGGAATCCTGTGGTTAAGCTTTACGTTACCGTACAGAGCGCGGAACATCTCTATAAGAGTATTCTTGCATTTGCTGCACCGCTCATTGTGCCCTCGTACATCAACCCGTCTGTGCGCCGGCTTCCCGACGCGAGGTTTGTCTGTTCTGTCCTTTATTGAGAAACCAAGACGAGCAAGAAACTCGTTGGCTTCCTTGCCGCCGCTAAAATCAGACGGAGGTAGTTCTCTGCCATTGGCAAAAATATTGGCCATAGAGATCAGGTATTTCGGTGGGTAGAGGCGGCCGCCGTGCTGAAGATTGTATTTGGTCGAACCTCTTCTAGGAGGCACACCGTTACGATCGACTTTGGCAATAGCCTTTAGAACGTGCTCCTTCGTTATGTTGTCCGGTATCATGGAACCCTCGATGCGTTTTCTTTTTGCAGGCCAACCGCAAGTTGACCGGCGGTGGCGGGAGGTGCCGTGCCGCAAGCGCGAGCAACGAAGGCCAGTGACCGGTCCAGCGACTGGTTCGAGGCGCGCGAATCAGCGCGCGCCGAGAGGGTTTTCAGTCGCTGGCCGTAGTCACAGTCGGGCAGCTCGCCGTTCGCGGCGCGCGCAGCGCGACGCGAACATACTTTAAACGAGCATTCGGCACTGGCGAGTGCGCTCACCAGCGGCCGAGATACGTCCCAGCCTTGGCCCGGTTCAGTCTTAGGGCTCCTCCCACCCATGTGTATCACGTTCGAGGGCGGGGACCGGGGTCCAGCACAAGATTGTGTCTTCGACATGTGGCAACCTGTACCATGACCTCAGTTTCTTGTCAATTCAATTTTGCCAAGGATGTCGAGCCATTTGCACTCTTGAGGCTTTGGGAAGAATGGTTAATGGACGGAGAAGGCCCCCGCGGGGGCTGGGGTGGGCACATGACACAGTTGCAGGCTCAAGACCTGGCGCTGGGGGTCGCCTTGGGGGCCCTAGGAGTTTTCCCCACTGGTTTTGGAGACAACACTTGGGTGATCCACACCCCCACCAAGACGCAACTCCTGAAGCTCCCGATCTATACGGTTGGCCATCCTCTCATCAAGGATCCGCTTGAAAGCCTCGCGACTCGCCATCCCATAGTCAGCCTACCACCACTCAGCACTAAGCCCCATCTCCTCTATGACCTGAAACGCCTGTGGTAAGCTCCGAATCGCCAGCTCCTGCCTCATGGGATACCCTCCCTCACCGGTCCTCCACCAAGTCCAAGGAGGTCCCACCCTCCCACCCCTGACACAAGTAAGGTTTATGGCCGAGGGGACTTGACACTTGAGGTCCTGTTGAAGTATTTTGAGACAAAAGCGGGCAGGAAGCCCGCACAGAATCTTAGGGTTAGAAATCAGAAGGGCCACGAAGGCCAAACCCCTGAAGGGGACCGGTCTCGTGGCCTTCTTTTTTTGGGTTTTTTCGTGTGAGCCTTCACCCTTGGCCGAGGCGGACATCTAAATGGCTGGATCGTGTGTGAAACAAGAGATCTCAATCCATTGGCTTTGGAGGTAAGAGCCGTGACCAGAAGAACTTTGCTCTTTCATGCCCTCTTTGTCTTATCCTTGCTCCTTTTCATGGCCCCTGTACCGTGGGCACAGACTACTGAGGTCCGCATCGCCGACAGCAAAGGCGACTGGGGCTACCCCAACCCCTGGAAGCACTACCCCAGGGGACCTGGGTACGTGCGCATGAGTTGGGTCTTCGACACATTGATCTGGAAGGATGAGAAAGGCATGGTGCCTGCTCTGGCCAGATCCTGGTCCTACGATCAAGGCCGGAATGCTTTTGTGTTCGAAATGGAGCCCAATGCCAACTGGCACGATGGTAGGCCAGTGACCCCTGAAGATGTGGCCTTCACCCTGGCGTATTTCAAGAAGCACCCATACGGCTGGGTGGTCCTGGAAAACGTAGAAAGGGCCGAGGCCACAGGACCCCACCAGGTCACCTTTTTCCTGAAGGAGCATTATGCACCATTTCTGGAGGACGTTGGTGGGACCATGCCCATCTTGCCAAAACACGTGTGGGAGAAGGTCTCTGATCCCAAGGCCTACGGGGAGCCCGAGGCTTACCTGGGAAGTGGCCCCTTTGTGTTCAAGGACTTCGATGTGGCAAAGGGGACCTATCTTTACGAGGCGTTTCACTGGTACTACCAGGGAAGACCCAAGGTGGAGCGCCTCGTTTACGTCAAGGCAGCGGATCCCATCGCTGCCCTGTGCTCAGGGCAGGCGGACCTGGCCAGCATCGAACCTGAGATGAGGCCCATGCTGGAACAGCGGGGAATGAAGGTCATAGAGGACAAGGCTGGTTGGGTGAAGAAGCTCATGATCAACCATCGCATGGCCCCTTTCGACGACAAGATGTTCCGGCAGGCCTTGGCCCACGCCATCTCCCAGGAGGAGATCATACAGAAGGCACATCGGGGAAGGGGCCGTCCAGCCTCTTATGGGCTTCTCTCTGCTGATCATGACTTCTACAATCCTACCACCCCCAAGTACGCCCATGATCCAGGCCGGGCCCGTCAGATACTGGAATCCCTGGGGTTTCAGCGCGGACCTGACGGCTTTTACGTGAAGGATGGCAGACCCCTCAGGGTGGAGCTCCTGGCCTCTTCCATCACGGTAGCCGGCCAACCCAGCTCTGATCGAGACGGAGAGGTGATACGCCAGCAGTTGGAGGCTGTGGGGATCCGGGTGGATCTTCGTAACATGGAGCAGGCCACCACGGACGCCAAGGTCAAAAACTGGGATTTCCAACTGGCCGTATCCGGTCACGGCGGTATCATGGGGGACCCCAAGATCCTCAACGAGATGATCTCCGAGGAATATGCCGCGGGATCTGTAAACAGCGCCCGGTTCCAGACCAATAAGGAGCTCTTGGATCTGCTGGATGCCCAGATGAGGGAGATGGACCCAGACAGGCGCAAGGCCATGGTGTACAGAATCCAGGAGATCTTCGCACAGGAGCTCCCCTCCATCTGCCTCTATTACCCAGAGACCCTTTCGGCCTACAACCCCAACAAGGGATTCCGGTGGTTCTACACCAAGGGAGGGATCAGCAAGGGGATCCCCATCCCCCAGAACAAGGTGGCCTTGATTCGCTGAAGGCCAATATGTCTTGGAGACTTGCATGGGGAAACACTCGGGCCTGACACGTGCTAGATTCGGTCATCTCTTCACCTTCGGTCTGGCCGCCTGGGTCCTGATTTGCTTGAGCTATGCCCTTCCGCGCCTCATGCCAGGGGACTTCGTCACGGCCATGTTCGCAAGCTCCCATGTGAGCCTGAGCCAGGAGCAGGAGTCCCAGGCCAGGGATTACTTCCAGCTGGAGGAGGGTTTTGCGACATATCTCCTGCGCCTCTTGAGGCTGGACTGGGGAAGATCTTACGCCCTGTCGCAACCGGTTTCCTCCCTCATCTTCCAGGCCCTTCCCTGGACCATACTCCTGGCAGGGGGAGCGCACCTCATCGCCTCCTTGCTGGGCTTCGTGATCGGCGTGGAGGCGGCTTGGCGTCGCAACAGCAGAACCGAAAAAACACTCGTGGGGGCCATGACCTTCATGGAGGGCGTGCCGGAGATGGCCTTGGCCGTTGTGATATTAAGCCTTTTCGCCTTCCAGCTCCATTGGTTTCCCACAGCAGGGGCTCAGACCCCTTATGTTCAGCTTTCCCTTGGGGGGAGATTGGCCGATATGGCCCATCACCTGGCGCTGCCCATGACCACCCTGGTCCTCTCTTATTTCCCGGGAAACTTCCTCCTGGCCCGCAACTCCATGGTGATGGTCCTGGGGGAGGAGTTCATCCTGGCTGCTAGGGCCAAAGGACTTCCGGAAAGGAGGGTTAGATACCATCACGCAGCCAGAAACGCACTGCTCCCTGTGGTCACCCGATTCGGGCTGAGGCTCGCCTTCATGGTGACCGGGGTCGTGGTGGTGGAGACCATATTCTCCTACCCAGGGCTGGGCACCTTGCTCTTCAATGCCATACGCAGCCGCGATCTGCCCCTCATCCAGGGTTTGGTGCTCTTCTCATCCGCAGCGGTCCTGGCCCTCAACCTGGCCCTGGAGCTCCTGTATGCAAGAATAGACCCGAGGGCCGGCCATGCGTATTGACGTGAAATCCATGCTCTTGAAGGATAGGCTCTTCTTGATCGGGGCCTTTCTCGTCTCCCTTTTGTCCTTGATCTCCCTCGTGGGACCCCACGCAGTGCCCTTCGACCCCACGGACATGTCCTTTCAACCATTTGCCAGGCCATCCTGGGAGCACCCCCTCGGGGTAAATGACGGAGGACAGGACATCCTCTCAGAGCTGGTCCATGCGGTGAGAAATTCCCTGGCCTTCGGCGCATCGGTGGGACTCCTGGGGCTGATCTTGGGGGTGGGACTGGGGCTGGCAGCAGGCTTGTTCGGGGGAATCCCCAGCAGGGTGATCATGAGCAGCGCCGATGTGTTCATGGCCATACCAGCGGTCATGGTCCTCATACTGGTGGCGGCCTTGTTCATACCATCCCCTTCGGCCCTGGCCTTGGTGCTGGTAGGCCTGAGCTGGCCCACCACGGCCAAGGCGGTCAGGGCGCAGGCCCTGGCCCTAAGGGGAAAACCCCACGTGAGGGCATCGGCTCACATGGGAGGCTCGGCCTTTTACGTGATATCCCGGCACCTCATCCCAGAGATGTTCCCCCTCTATCTTGTCAGTTTCGCGGCCAAGGCCAGGATGGCCATCTTCATGGAGGCGTCCCTGGCCTTCCTAGGACTTTTCGATCCGGGAAGGAAGTCCCTGGGGGGAATGATCTACTATGCCCTCAGGTATTACTACATGGATGTCTGGTGGAACTGGCTGGCGCCGGCCGTGGCCTGCCTGTGTGCGGCCATAATGGCCGCTGGCTTCCTGGCCATCAGCCTGGAGAAGATCATGGATCCCCGTTTGAGATCGCAATGGGCCTGAGGATCAAGGGACTCAGCGTGAGCTTCGGCAACGGTGAGCACATGGTGCGTGCCGTGGATGAGGTGGATATCCACGTCCCTAGAGGAAGCTGCCTTGCCTTGGTGGGGGAATCGGGCTCAGGAAAGACCACCACAGGGCTTGCCTGTCTGGGGCTTCTCCCGGCCAACGCCGCTGTGGAAGGCGAGATAGAACTGGATGGGGTGAGGCTAGACTACACGGATCAGGAGCTGGCCAGGAAGACGCGCTGGGCACGCATCTCCATGGTCTTCCAGTCGGGGGCGGCGAGCCTAAATCCTGTAAAGCCAGTCCTGGACCAGGTGGCAGAGCCTCTGGCCATGAATCTGGGGATGGCTTGGCAAGAGGCAAGACAGCAGGCCGCCAAGGCCATGGAACTAATGGGGCTTGGGCCAGACCTTCAACGAAGATTCCCCCACCAGCTGAGCGGCGGGCAGGCCCAGCGCGTCTTGCTATCCATGGCCACCATGTTGGATCCCCCGGTGATGATACTGGACGAGCCCACGGCCAATCTGGATGCAGTCACCAAGGCCTTCGTAGGAGAGGTGCTAAGGGACGCCAAGCACAAAGGCAAGGCCCTGCTTCTCATAGGCCACGATCTGGACTTCATAGTCAGATGGGCTGACGAGGTGGCGGTGATGTACCTGGGTCAGGTGATGGAGTACCTGCCGGCTAGAACACTGCTAAGCTCACCCCGTCATCCCTATACCTGGGCCTTGGCGAAGTCATACCCTTCCATGTCCCGCACCAAGGACCTAGGCGGCATTAGGGGAGAGTCCCTTCGAAGGGTGGTGCATCGCCACCCCAGTTTTGGCCCCCCTCCCCATGTCCACGGCATTGGAACTGGCCAGGGGGTTCATTCGGCACACGCCCCAGAGGCAGGATGCCTCTTTGGGCCCCGCTGCACACAGGCTGTGGAGCAATGTAAGAGAGGGGCGGTAAAAGTAACACGAGAAGGCTCCTATGGGGTCAGGTGCCTTCGCGGCGGCCTGGTGGAGCTCGTGCGCCTGACCGGGGTCAGCAAGAGATACGGGAACAGCTGGGCCCTTCATCCCTCGGACCTTTCCGTCCTGGCAGGCGAGACATTGTGTATCGTGGGCGAGACCGGATCCGGAAAAACCACCCTTTCCATGATAGCCGCCGGGGTCCTGAGATCAGACAGCGGGGTCAGGCTCCTGGACGGCGAAGACATGGACCAGTTACTTCGGCAGGATAGGATGGCCCTTGCCCGACAGGTGGGCATAGTTTATCAGAACCCGGTCAGCTCCGTGAGTCACCGCTTCACCGTGAAAGAGATCATAGAGGAGCCCCTCAAGATCCACAATCTAATTCCTCGAAGAGAGCAGCTTCAAGAGAGAATCCAGGAGCTTTTGGCCTCGGTTCACCTGCCCACAGAGGAGGACTTCATGAGAAGTTATCCCCACGAGCTCAGCCAGGGGACAGTGCAGAGGATCTGCCTGGCCAGAGCCCTTGCCCTAGGCCCGAGGATCCTGGTGGCCGACGAGCCCACCAGCGCTCTGGACCCAAGCGCCCAGGCCAAGGTCATGAGGCTCCTCATGGAGCTCCAGACAGAAAAAGGGCTGACCTTGCTCTTTGTGACCCACGACATAGGCCTGGCCCGCAAGATCGGGGACAGGCTGGCGGTGATGCTGGCAGGAAGGATAGTGGAGCTTGGTCCTGCAGCGAGTCTCCTGGCCAACCCCTTGCACCCTTACACAGAGTTTCTCATCAAGGCAGCCGAAGGCCATTCTGGGGATGGCAAGGCTGGCCAAGGAGTCCTCAGCCCCGGGGGATGCGCCTTCGCTCCTCGCTGCAGATGGGGAGACAAACGCTGCGTTTCGGAGTCGCCCCCCTATCTCGAGCTGGAAGAGGGGGATCACACGGTCCGATGTTTTCGGGCCCTGGAGAGGGAGAGGGCATGCTGAAGGTCCAAAAGCCGTTTGTGAAATCCGCCCAACGAATGGGACAGCGAGTCATGTCTAAGTCTCGGGAGCCTCCCTGGGCCATTGAAGGTTCACGGGCCTTGAACCTGATGCGTCAGGATCACGGCGGAGAGTTTGTGAACATCAGCGCGGCTGTTCGTCTGTGGATTGGCTGTTTGCCCTCGCAGCGAACTACAGAAAGATCTGGAGCAGTAGTCCTTTGGAAAGTGACACTCTGTTGAGGAGGTGGAAGATGAAAAGGGGCCAAAGAGTGCTCATGCTGGCCGTGGCGTCGCTTCTGTTATTTAAAACTCATGAAGGCTGGGCCCAGGACTGGGTGCTCAAGGCCCGGGAGGCACTCACAAGGGCCATGGCCGAAGTCGCCGTTCCTCAAGGGGATTTAAGACTCTTGGTTCTCACCAACGCGGGATTCGGCCGAGTCCGGAGCCACACCACAGAGGCCTTCTTCGACCTAGTCTGGAAAGAAACGGGCTGCACGTTAGGAACTCGCTCCTTGCTTCCTGTGCACACCTCTGTCCAAGAGTCACTGTGGTGTTCCATCTACAGAAAAGATACTGGCAAGCTGCTATTCTTGAAGTGGCAAGGAGACGGTTTTGGGCAGCAGATGATCAATGCAAATCCCAATGAGATCCTCACCCCTGAAACCTGGAAAGAGGCAGGCTCGGGGTTGATTGGCAAGAATCTTTTTTCAGTGGTAAGCATCAGCCTCACCTGGGCTGTCAATCCGCCCTGGCCATTGCTTTTGTCTGCTACATTCCATGACCACTTTTGCCCGGGACTCAATGCGGGTTACATCGCTGCTGAGTACCTTATGGAAAAGCTGCCCCTTGGTCCGGGCGACCAATACATAACAGTCACAGCACCGGGCAAGTGCCCCGTAGACGCGCTCCAGGTAATCTTTAACACCACGGGGGGTAAGGGGAGCAGCTATGTAATGGCCATTGGCGACGAAGCGTTGAAGAAATACGCTCAGGGCTCAGTGAAGCCTTCTCTTGTGGCCATGCGTCTGAACCGGAAATCCGACACATGTGATGGGGTCGTTTTAGGATTCGATTGGGATCGAGTCATGGCTGACACGGATATAAGCCCACAACACCTCTTCTCCAAGCAAGGGCCGAGTGATCCTTGGTTTTGGATCTCGAGGGTCCAGGCCTCCGCGGCCCTTGCCAGGATGCCTAAGGACAGGCTCCTGGGATACATGATAGAGTTGAGGCGTTTTTCTGGCAGCGCAGCCGTGGCAGACAAGATAAGCAGCGGCGATCCCTACGCCCTGGTCTGGGGCCAGTAATTATCAGCAATGCCCAATGAGAGGGCCCCGGCTGGGCCTATAGAGCGTGAGGTGACCCAGCCGGGTGTGGGGTTGATTTTGCGATGAAGCAAAAGGAGCTAGGACATGGTAGTTACGCCCTTGAGTGAGGAACAAATCAAACAGGTGATAGCCTTCCACGGACACTCCTGTCCAGGCCTGGCTATAGGAATCAGGGCTGCACAGATAGGACTTCGAGAGGTCGGTCCTTCTTCCCAGGACGAGGAGGTGGTGGCCGTGGTGGAAACAGACATGTGCGGCGTGGATGCCATCCAGGTGCTGATGGGATGCACCTTCGGCAAAGGAAACCTGATCCACCTGGACTATGGAAAGAACGCCTTTAGTTTTTACCGCAGATCTGACAGCAAGGGGATCCGCGTGGTCACGAGGGCGGATATCTTCAACCGACCCGAGGAGGAGATGGTGAGGCTGCGCAGCAAGATGGAAGGAGAAGGGCTAAATGCCGAGGAGAAGGCCAGGCTGAAGCAACTCACTGCCGCCAAGGTAAAAGAGATAATGGAGGCCGACCTCGAGACCCTCTTCGAGGTCAGGAAGGCATGCGGCCCGATCCCAAGGAAGGCCCGCATCCTGGCTGGACTCATATGCGAGGGCTGCGGGGAGAGGACCATGGAGAGCCGCATACGCAGGTTCATGGGCCAAAACCTCTGTACGCCTTGCTTTGCCAGGTTTGAGGCTAGATCATGACTTAAGGATCGGCTCTACAGGCCGCAACCGGATGGTTTAAAAACCACCATACCCTGAAAGCCCCAAGCCAAGAGGTTGGCGCCTGTCCATGGGCTGTGGCAAAATAATGGCTGGCTGTGGGAGAAGAATAATAGTGGGGAGGCAGAAGCTCAATGCCAAGATGCAGGGAGCATGAATGGATAAGCACCGTGGAGGGATGGATTTGCCGGAGTTGCAAAGAAAAAGCGGCCAGTGACCACCCTCAGGTTCACCCTTGCCCACGCTGCGGGGCCAAGCCGGATGGGGACCTGGTTTATTGCCGAGTTTGCCTGGACAGGATATATGGCTTGGAACTCCAGGATGCTTGACCTGCTGCAATTACCTCCTGAAACACCCCGAGACTGCTCCAAATTTTTGAGCGAGCCATTAGAAGAAATCCGTGAGCTGGTAGCAGAAAGCCCTTGGCCATGGTGAATCTCCTGGCCAGATACTGTGAAAACCTTTAGCCCGCATCATCCAGGAGGCTCTATTACCTCCCATTATTTACCATCGGTGAACCATGGAACAGCTCACGATCTTCTGATATGAAATGATTTGTTTTTGAATGCAGCCTGGTTTCCCGTACCGGATCCTTCCCCGCTTAGGCCTTAAGAACGCTAAAAGTACCTGGGGCCGCGGCCTCTAATCTCAGGAATCCCGGGCAATAGCCTTGGCAGGAAGTAAATGAAAGGGGTGCACCCTCTTGGGTAAAAAGAAGGAAGGTTCATATGCTTAGGAGAGGTGATCTCCCGGGTGGATATCCTGGATGGGATCCCTCATGGTGTCAGAGCCTGACAGGCTTGCTTGTGGGCATTATTCTATAAAAAGGTGCCATGAAAAAAGCTCTCAAGAGCTGGAGGGCTTGTAAGGCAAAGAATCAGAACACTTGTGGCTTTACGGAGTTGAGATGGTTGTTTCAGGCAAGATAATCGTGGATACTCGTGGCAATGGAGACACAAGGGACATCACAGAGCTTGTGCAGAAGCAGCTTCACAGATCGAGTCTCTCGGCAGGCGTTGTAACCTTGTGCGTGGTGGGAAGCACAGCGGGGCTGACAACTCTTGAATTCGAGCCCGGGGCAGTAGCCGATCTCCAAATGGCATTGGAAAGAGTGGCCCCGAGGGAAGCTGTTTACAAACATCATTTTCGCTGGGGGGATGACAATGGACACTCCCATGTGAGGGCCGCCTTGCTTGGGCCATCTCTGAGTATTCCTTTCCTGGAAGGCAGGCTGACCCTGGGCACATGGCAACAGGTAATCCTGGTGGATTTCGATACCAGAGCCAGGCGCCGGGAAGTGATTGTGCAGATCATTGGAGAGTGAGCAGGCAGGATGTTGGGAATTTCCACCTGTTGGTGGGAGGGAAAGGACATAAAGGGCCATGAGATTCCTTCACAGGCTCTGGACATGGGATTCCAGGGCCTGGAGCTGGACTACAGGATCACCGCCCAACTGCTTTCACGTCTTAGAACCGCCCTGAGAAGCTCCATTTCGGTCTGGAGTGTACATAACGTGTTTCCTTGCCCTGCGCCGGTGTTCGGCCGGGGGACTGTTACAGCAGATCCTCTGCTGTTGTCTTCCAGGGACAAAGAAGAAAGGGCCCAGGCAGTTCGCTGGGCTATTAATACTGTGGAGCAGGCCTGTGATCTTGAGGCCCCTGCCGTGGTCTTGCACCTGGGGAAGGTGGACATGGAGGACCCCACAGCCGAGCTGCAAGATCTGTTCAGGAAAGGAGCTTCCTGGAGTCCTGAGGCTCAGGAACGCATGAGCCAACTTCGCTCCCTTAGAGAATCCCGCAGGCAGCCGAATCTGGATGCAGTGCTTTTCAGCCTGGACAGGATCCACAAGGAGGCTGACAGGAGGGGGATCATACTTGGAATCGAAAACAGGCTCCACTTTCACGAGATCCCGGATATCTGGGAAATAGGATTCCTTTTGCGGTGCTTCGAAGGGGGGCGCATGGGCTATTGGCACGACGTGGGGCATGCCAGGGTCCAAGAGAAGCTGGGAATATTGAAGCAGGAAGAATTGCTCAAGAAATATGCCCCCCAAATGGTTGGAATTCATCTACACGACGTGGTGGACCTGGAAGACCATCACCCCCCTGGGAAGGGAGACGTGGATTTTGGTGAGCTGGCCCCCCATTTATCTGAAAGGGTCATAAAGATCCTGGAGGTGAAGTCTTCAGCAAATGTGAGGGAAATAAAAGACGCCGTGGCATCATTACAGAAATTCGGGATCACTTGAGAAAAAGGCGAACTATTTTTGCTCTTGAGGAGCTTCCCGGGTAAAAAGGTAAAGGAGTAGGGCTGTTGCCACTCCCCCAAAGGTGCTCAGAAAGGCAGCGGAATAGGCCTCCAGGCCAGAGCCTCCTGCCTGAGCCCATCTGTCCACAACCCACCCCAACCCCTGCAGGAAGCAAGCAGCCCCAAGCATCGTGAAGAGGTTTATGCCAGTGAGGGCCATTCCTGTCATGGGATTCGGGACCAGATCTTTTATGTGAGCATACATCACCTGACCGAAGGCCGATGAGATTCCTAGCCCCACAAAAAGAACTGCCAGCAACAGGGGGTCATCTCCGCATAGACCCAAAGCCAGGGCCAGCTCGGCCATGGCCATGACCGCCAACCCTATGATTACCACCTTCTTTCGAGAACGTATCCACCTGTCCGAGAGAACTCCCCCCAGGGGAGACCCCAGAACCAATCCCAGATTGAGAAGAACCAGAATGTTTCCGGACTTCACGGGCCCCAGCCCCAAGACCTGTATCAGGTAAGGCCCTGCCCACAGTCCCTGTATGGCAACAAAGGTCCCGTACCTGAAGAAGGTGGCTGTGGAGATCAGCCAGTATTCCCTCAACCTCAAAAGATGACCCACTTGTTTCCAAGTGGAACGGGTGCTGACCGAAGTAGTCTGCTGAGTCAATGGATGAGGGCTTTCCCTGACCAGAAAAAGAAAGATCAGGGCCAGAGCCCCGGTTCCCAAGGCCGAGGAGCCTATGGACAGTCTCCATCCCAGCTTCTCCACCATGAGAGCCAGGGGCGTGGCGGCCAGCATGTTGCCTAAGGTACCCAGGGCCAAGAGAAGCCCAGAGAGGGTGGCAAATTGCTGGGGAGGGAACCAGTTGGATATGAGCTTCAGCGATCCCATGAGGTTCCCTGCCATGCCCATTCCCAGTAGTACCCTGCCCAAGACTGCCCCCCCCATCCCCCCTGCCATGGAGAAGATCACCCCTCCCGCAGCCCCTAGAAGGGAAAGGATCCCCATGCAAAGCCTTCCTCCGATTTTGTCCAGCAACAAGGCCAGAGGGACCTGCATCAAAGCAAAGGAATAAAAAAAGCAAGCACTGAGGATGCCCAGGCTTTCTGCCGATATGTTCAGATCCTCCTTTAGCTCCACTGCGATGATGGCATTGGAAACCCTGTGGAATTGAGAGGATATGAAAAGAAGGGAGCATAGCCCCAGAACCATCCAACCTCTGAGATTGGAAGAACTGGTCTCAGGGCAGCGCACCAGGTGTTTCTCATCCTCCACTGAGTTCAACTTCTCATCCCTCGATTAGACCCATGTCTTGGAGGATCAGCCTGAGTCTTTCTTTGGCCTGTGGGGAAAGGGGTTTTACTGGGCCTCTGCACCTTCCTGGAGCAATGCCCATGATTTCCAGGGCCTCTTTTACCACCACCGGGAAGGTACCGAGCCCAAAGGCAATCCTTAGGGGAGCCAGGGCCTCCTGACACTTCCGGGCCCTTTCATGATCCCCGCTTGAGAAGGCCTCGTATATCTCAACCACCAACCTGGGAGCCACATTCGCCGTAGCCGCAATGGCCCCGGCCGCCCCATGCACAAGAGCTGCAAAGATCAAAGTGTCCCTTCCCATGATCACCCGGAAACCCTTTGGACAAAGCCGCAGCATCTCTGTTACCAAGGTCAGATCCCCGGAGCTATCTTTGATGCCAACGAAATTGGGAAGATCCCTGGCCAGCCGATCCAAGGTCTGGACAGAAAGGGCCACCCCACCGGTTCGATCCGGGTTGTTGTACGCCAGTACAGGTATCTCCACGGACTGGCAAATGGCTTTGAAATGATCGTAGAGCTCCTCCTGGGAGGGAGAAATAAAAAAAGGAGTTATCACCGAGATGCAGTCCGCTCCCAGGGATTGAGCTAACTTGCTTAGCCTGACCGACTCCCTTGTGGTAATGGCTCCTGTGTTGGGCATCACAAAAGCCCTCCCAGCAGCCTGTTCAACAGCAAGTTCCATGAGACGTTTCTTTTCATGGAACTCCAGTGCGTAGAACTCCCCCTGGCTCCCCACAGGGAAAAGCCCATGCACTCCTGCCCGAATCAACCGCTCTATGACAGCCTTGAAGGCCTCCTCGTCTATCTCTTCTTTCTCATCAAAAGGAGTCACGACTGCAGCGATTATCCCTCCTATGCGCTCTTTCATGGAATTCCTCCTGCTGGTTCCTCCCCTCTGCATTGAAATTGGGGGAGTCTTCAGTATCTCCAGCTATCAGCAGGTGTCAAGATGGAGCATGAGTGCTCCATCTCTCGGGCTGGATTGAACGCAACCCACCTAGGGATTATAATTTGTGCCTGTTTTCCAGCCTCAAAGCTCAGCTTTCAAGAGACTAGGGGGGTGAACAAATGGAACCCAAGCCCAAGGTTTTACTTTACGAGCCCATACATGAGGAGGGCACCAAGATTCTGGCCCAAAGGTGTGAACTGGTATATGCGGATTCCCTGGATGAGGCACGACTCCTGAAGCTGGTTGGAGATGTATCGGGCATCCTGATCAGGTTCAACGGTAAAGTTACAAGAAGAATCATGGAGGCAGCCCCGGGCCTTCGGGTCATAGGAAGGCATGGAGTGGGTCTGGAGAATGTGGATCTTTTGGCAGCCAAGGAGCGCAACATCCAAGTGGTGTACACTCCTCAGGCCAATGCCGTGAGCGTGGCAGAGCACTTCCTGGGCTTGGCCTTGGCCCTAGCCAAACACATTCCCGAGGCTGACCGGGCCGTTAGAGAGGGCAGGTGGAATGTGCGCCACGAGCTGGTGAGCCGGGAACTCCATGGAAAAACCCTTGGAATCCTGGGTCTGGGCCGAATAGGCATGCACACCGCCCGGTTGTGCAAGATGGGACTGGACATGAGGGTCATCTATTTTGATGTGAAAAACTTCCCCGAAGCCGAGGAAAACCTTGGCGCAAAAAGAGTCGAACTGCGAGAACTCTTTTCAGAAGCCGATCTGGTGGCCATTCACCTTCCCCTGGTGAGCCAGACCCACCACTTGGTGGACCGAAATCTTCTGAGATTGATGAAGCCCACGGCTTACATAGTTAATCTGGCCCGGGGGCCCATTTGGAAAGAAGAAGATCTGGCAGAAGCTTTGCAAAAAGGCTGGATTGCAGGGGCAGCATCTGATGTGTTCCAAGAAGAGCCCCCGCCTAAAGAACATCCCCTCTTGAGCCTGAAGAACTTTCTGGCCACTCCCCATTCGGCAGCCCACACTGAAGAGAGTCTGATCCGGATGAGTTTGGTGGCAGAAGACATGCTTCGGGTCTTGGAGGGAAAGCCTCCCCAGTTTCCCGTGCCCGAGGAGGTCTTCATGCAGTACGGGGGAGAGTCAAGATGAAAGCAGAAAAAGCGGCTCCATCCTGGGAGGTCTCCGGGAGCTTTCCTGACATGTACATGGTGGAGCAGAGATTTCAGGTCCCGGTCCTCTCAGATGTGGAAGCTGCTGTCAGAAAAGAACTTCTAAAGCTCCCCGTGACCCCACTCGCAAGCCCGGGACAGACAGTGGCAGTGGGGGTGGGCTCCAGGGGCATTCACGATCTGGTGCCTGTGGTGAAAGCCGTGGTGGGCCACCTCAAGGAATTGGGGCTCAGGCCCTACATAATACCTGCCATGGGCTCCCACGGTGGAGCCACGGGCCCCGGGCAGGAAAAGATCCTCCAAGGGCTGGGAATAACAGAGTCCTCCATAGGTGCCCCTGTCAAGTCAGACATGGAAGTGATCTCCCTGGGAACAGTGGAAGGAGGGCTGGAGGTCTTTTGCGCCAAGGACGCCCTCACCGCAGACCACCTGGTGGTCATAAACAGGGTGAAGCCCCACACGGCTTTCAGGGGGCCTGTGGAGTCTGGTCTTTGCAAGATGCTGGCAGTAGGTCTGGGCAGAAAAGAGGGGGCCACCCTCATACACCGGTACGGCCTGGCAGAGTCAATAGTCCCGGCAGCGTTGAAGATATTGGAGAAAGCCTCTGTGCTCTTCGGCCTGGCCATCCTGGAGAGCCCTTCGGGGGGAACCTCTCTGGTGCGGGCGGTCCTGCCAGGCGATTTTCCCAAAGCAGATCAAGAGCTTTTGGAAAAGGCCTGGGAGATCTTCCCGCGGGTGCCTGTGGAAAGGCTGGATGTGCTCTTGGTGGAGCGCATGGGAAAGGACATAAGCGGTGCAGGCATGGATCCCAATGTCATAGGTCTTTGGAGAAGGGAGGGAGGACCTCGAGTACCTGACTACAAGACTGTCATTGTACTGGATTTGACACCAGCCTCCCACGGCAATGCAACGGGCATAGGTATGGCTGATTTGACAACAAAGAAGCTCATGTCCAAGGTGGACCTCAAGGCCACTTACACCAATGCCCTGACATCGGGGGTCTTGAGAAGCGCCAGGTTTCCCATTGCCATGGACACTGACAGGGAGGCTCTTAAAGCTGCCCTTTCCCAAATTCCGGATGTCTCGAGCGTGCGCATGGCCCGCATAAGGGACACCTTGAACCTGGACCGCTTCTGGGTGACTCAAGCCCTGCTGCCAGAACTCAAGGAGAAGGAAGGGCTTGTGGTGCATGAGAATCCCAATGCCCTTCTCTTCGACCAAGAAGGCAACTTGCTGCCTTTGGTTTGATGAGGAATAGGTTTGGTTATTACCCAAGCTGGGTGACCCGGGGGCTGTGCCCACACCCATCCAATATTTTTGCCATTTTTCAGGTCTAAACCGAACAGCGGCCCCACAGGGTAAATCAGTCTCCATTTGAGTCTGAATCGTTTCGCACAAGAATATGGTGAAAAAAGCTCACATTATCCCCTGGTCTCGAATGAGGCAGGCTATAGGCTGTCCAAAAATCTCCTCAAATAAAGCAATCTGCGGTCTCGCTCCAGAAGGGTCTCGGCTGTGGAGCCTTTGGTGTAATCGTAAAAGCCTCTTCCTGTCTTAACCCCCAAGTCTCCAGCCTGAACTTTTTCCATCAGGCTTCTGGGGATCCGGTCTTCGTTGACCAGTTGGATGGAGGGATTGCCCAGGAACTTGAGGGCCAGGTCCAGCCCAGTAAAATCATATCTTTGGACCACACCCACCACCGGTATTCTGATTCCCAAAGAGGCTTTCACCGCCTCATCTATTTGCTCAGGGGTGGCATAGTCCTCATCCAGGAGGTGAAAGATCTCCCTGGCCATGGCCCTTTGAAGACGATTAACTATGTAGCCTGGAATGAACCTTTTCATAACCACTGGCTTCTGCCCCCAATTTCGCAAGAGTTCAAGTAGCTGCTCCAATACCCCTGAAGCGGTACTTGGGTTTGGGACCACCTCCACCAGGGGAATAAGATGAGGGGGAGCGTAGAAGTGAGCTATGAGGAACCTTTCGAGAATCTCCTCGGGTGCTAAGGCAAAAACGTTTAGGTAAGAGGTGTTGCTGGCCAGGATCGTTCTCGAGGAGAGTTTGGGGGCTATGGCCTCATAAAGCTGGCCCTTGGCGGAGACATCCTCGCTTATGGCTTCCAGCACCAGTGTCGAATCTACCAGGGGTTCCTCCCAGGAAGTGCTGGTCCTGATTAGTCTCAAGACACCCTCGGCTCCCATCTCTGCCAGCTCTCCCTGGGCTTCCAACCATCGGGTTTCGGCTTCCAGAAGCTCCCTTGCTTTTGTCAGAGCCTTTTGTTCCATATCCACAAGCCAAACAGGATGCCCAGCCCGGGCTGCCAACAAAGCCAATCCATGTCCCATGGTACCGGCTCCCAATACCGTGACCGTCATATGGCCCTTGTCAATTTTGTTAATTCCTCCCATTGCAACCTCCCATTGATCACATGTAACCGCCTCTTAGGCACTTAAAGCCCTTTCCGAGTCAGACCTGTCCCCATATAATAAAGCCAATTGTGGCACAGAAAAGGGGACTTTCCATGTATGAGATAATGATCCAAGAGAGCTTTTCGGCCGCTCACAGGCTTCGAAACTACAGTGGGCAGTGTGAGGATCTTCACGGCCACAACTGGCGGGTGGATGTGGTGGTCAGGGCAAGGGAGCTTGACTCCACAGGCCTTGCCATTGACTTCAAGGAACTCAAGAAACACACCCGCGAGATCCTAAGCGGCTTGGACCACGCTTTCCTGAATGAATTGGAGCCCTTCCAGCAATTGAACCCATCCTCTGAGAACATAGCTCGTTTCATATTCCAGGGCCTGCGGGAAAGGCTTGCAGGCAGAAACCTGTCAGTGATGAGGGTGAATGTGTGGGAGTCTGATCATTCCTGTGCTTCTTATTTGGGAGATGAACCATGATCGATGTTCAAAACCAGCGTGATCACAGAAACATAGACATCCAAAAAGTGGGGATAAAAAACATTCGCTATCCCATTACGGTCCTGGACAAGGCCAATGGAACTCAGAACACCGTGGCCAGCATAAACATGTACGTGAACCTGCCCAGACATTTCAAGGGCACTCACATGAGCAGATTCGTAGAGGTCCTCAACGCCCACCGACACAAGATAAACCTGAAACACTTCGGAGTCATCCTGGAAGACCTGCGAAAGGCCTTGAAGGCTCAAAGCGCCCATATGCAGATCTCCTTTCCTTACTTCCTGGAGAAGCGGGCGCCTGTCTCTGGTGCACCTGGGCTCATGGAATACGCATGCGAGTTCTCAGGCTCTGTGGGGGCTACGAGGGTTTTTCTGGTGGGAGTCTCTGTCCCTGTTACCACCCTTTGCCCATGCTCCAAGGAGATAAGCTCCAGGGGATCACACAATCAAAGGGGAGTCGTGTCAGTGAGGGTCTCGTACAGGCGTTTTTTCTGGATAGAGGATCTCATACAGACCGTGGAGGAATGCGCTTCTTGCGACGTTTACGCCATTCTCAAGAGACCAGACGAAAAATTCGTCACAGAAAAAGCCTATGACAATCCCACCTTTGTGGAAGATGTGGTCAGGAATGTGGCCACAAAACTGGATTTAGACCCTAATTTCGAGGCTTACAGTGTGGAGGCCGAGAACTTCGAGAGCATACACAACCACAGCGCCTATGCTTACCTGGAAAAACTGCCCGATGGGCTAAAAGAGGCATGGGCTTCCTTGGAAGTCTTGCCCCGCAGGATAGAGGCTGTCATCTGACTCGATTCATTAACACAAGATGTGCAAAGCTGCCCGAATTCATCAATGGGAAAGGGCATGGGAGCTTATCTGAGAGTCCCTCAAAAGGGGCATAGATCCCCGACCTCTTTTAGGGAAATCACTTCCTGCCTGGACAGCTCCCTCGTGGGAACCTCTTTGGCCAGCGCTCTCATGAGCTCTTCCAATTCCTCCTCCATGTGAGGCGAGAGTAAGATTTCCACCAGGCCCATTTTTCCATCCAGGGTTCGCACTACCCCCAGCCCCTCATAAGCGTGTATCACAAATCCCACGTAAGCTATCTCCTCAGGCGGGAGCATGAAATAACGGGCCTTGTCCCTCATGGCATAAGGGGGTCCTTTCACCGAGGCGTTTCTTGAAGCCTGGGTTCTTTTGCGACTAGAATAACCAAGGAAATTCTATCAGAAAAGGGTTAACTCATGGAATCTTTGGAGCCATTGCTGGCCCTGGACATAGGCAGCGGCACCCAGGACCTTTTCCTCTGGGATCCGAAGCAGGTAACCGAGAACTGTTTACAAATGGTGCTACCTTCCCCCACCAGAATGCTGGCCAAGAAGGTAAGGGATGCTACGAGCAGGGCCGTGCCCATTCACCTCAAAGGATTTCTCATGGGTGGAGGGCCGGTGGCATGGGCGATCCGCGAGCATGCAAAAGCCGGCCTGGGGGTCACGGCAGAGCCCAAGGCCGCCTTGACCCTTCATGACAATCTGGAACATGTGGAGGAGATGGGCATCAGGATCCTGGAAGAACCACCAGAGAATTCCTTGGTCATCAGGATGGGTGACATTCAAAGGGAATTGCTCGCTCCCATCTTTGAGATGTTTGAGATTCCCGAGCCCAGGATCTGGTGTGTGGCGGTTCAGGATCACGGGCATCAGCCCCATGGCAGCAATCGGGAGTTCAGGTTCCAGCACTGGAGGAAACTTCTGGAGGAGGGAGGTGAGATCTCCAGGACATTGTATAAGCACCCCCCTGCTTACATGACCAGGATGCTTTCGGTGTTGCAGCAAGTACCTCAAGGCCTGGTAATGGACACAGGAATGGCAGCGGTCCATGGCGCCATGTGCGATCCCCTGGCGGAAGCTGCTTTGGATTCCGGGGTATTGATTGTGAATCTAGGAAACCAACACACCTTGGGGGCCTTGGTGACCAGGGAGCGCATCTGGGGTCTTTTTGAACATCATACAGGGGCCCTTGGGCCAGAGTCATTAAAAGCTTGGATGGATAGATTCCGCCTTGGATTGGCGGATTCAGCACAAGTCATGGAAGATGGGGGGCATGGCTGTGCATACCATCCAGAGGGGCTCGAGAGGGGCATGTTTCAGATGACCGTGGTCACAGGCCCCCGAAGAGAGCTTGCCTCTACCTTGGGCTGGCATATGGCAGCCCCGTTGGGAAACATGATGTTGAGCGGCTGTTTCGGCATGGTGCGCGCATATCTCCAAGGCCTGGGGGTTGTGTGGCCTTGAAACCTGGAGCTGGACCCATGAGCAAGATTCTCTCCGAGTCACAGGCCAAAGAGCGCATGGAAGAATTGCGCAAGGCCATCCATTACCACAACTACAAGTATTATGTGCTGGATTCACCGGAAATATCAGATGCCCAGTATGATGCCATGTTCAGGGAATTGGAGGAGCTGGAGCGGGCATTTCCCCATTGGGTAACACCAGACTCACCCACCCAAAGAGTGGGGGCACCTCCCCTGGAGAAATTCGCCACAGTGGAGCACGCTCAGCCCATGCTGAGTCTGGCTAATGCCTTTACCGACCAGGAGGCAAGGGATTTTGACGAAAGGGTGCATAAATTTCTCAGAATTACAGAGCCCATAGAATACGTCGTGGAGCCAAAGATGGATGGAGTGGCCGTGGAATTGGTGTACGTGGAAGGCCTACTTCAAACCGGCTCCACCAGGGGAGACGGCATCAGGGGAGAAGACGTAACCCTCAACATTCGCACCATCAAGAGCATTCCTCTCAGGCTTCTGGCAGACCAGCCAGGCACTCCTCCAATACCTCACAGAGTGGATGTAAGGGGAGAAGTATACATGTCCCTGGAGGACTTCAAGGCCCTCAACGAGAGAAGAGACCAGACAGGGGAGCCTCTTTTCGCCAATCCAAGAAATGCCGCTGCAGGATCACTGCGACAACTGGACTCCTCCATCACCGCCCAAAGGCCCCTTGACATGTTCGCCTATGGGGTGGGGGAGATGCGCGGAGTTTCCTTCCAAACCCACTGGGAGGTGCTGCAGAGTCTCAGGGCTTGGGGCCTGAAAGTCAATCCCTTGATCCGTGTGTGCCACGGAATAGACGAGGCCATAGAGCGATATCACCAGCTTCTTGAGCTGCGTCACCAACTGCCATACGAAGCAGATGGGGCCGTCTTCAAGGTCAACTCCCTGGCCTTGCAGAAAACTCTGGGGGAGATTTCTCGAAGTCCCCGCTGGGCCATAGCCTTCAAGTTTCCTTCCACCCGCGAGACCACGGTGGTAAGGAAGATCCAGGTTCAGGTGGGTAGAACCGGGGTGCTCACCCCTGTGGCCATCCTGGAGCCTGTCAGGGTAGGTGGTGTCCAAGTAAGCAGGGCAACTCTTCACAACCAAGATGAAGTGGAACGCAAGGATGTCAGGGCCGGGGACACGGTCTTGGTTCAGAGGGCTGGGGATGTGATTCCAGAAATAGTGGAGGTCTTGTTGGATCGCAGGCCTTCAGATGCCCAGCCTTTCCAAATGCCCAGGCAATGCCCTGTATGTGGGGCAAGGGTGGAGAGGCTTGAGGGAGAGGCTGCCCACAGGTGCATGGGCATTTCCTGCCCGGCCAAGCTAAAGGAAAGCATTTTACATTTTGCCTCCAAGAGGGCCATGGACATTGACGGACTGGGGGAGAAAATGGTCAACCAGCTCGTGGACAAGGGTCTGGTGAAATCTGTAGATCATCTGTACGAGCTCAGATACGAGCAACTGGCCTCCTTGGAACGCATGGCCCATAAGTCAGCGTCCAATCTTCTGGAAGCAATTGCAAGGAGCAAAGAGCCACCTCTGGAGAGGTTTTACTATGCCCTGGGGATTCGCCATGTGGGGGAGCACTTGGCAAGAGTCCTGGCCAAACATTACCCTGATCCCAAGAAGCTCATGAAGGCCGACCAGGAGGAGCTCACCATCATCAGAGACATAGGGCCAAAGGTGGCTAAGTCGTTAGTCTCCTTTTTCCAGGAACCCCAAAACAGAAAGGTGGTGGAAAGACTCCTGGAGCTGGGGGTCAGGCCGGTGCCTCCACAAGACGGCGCATCTTCACCCCTGGAGGGCAAGACCATTGTTTTCACAGGATCCTTGAGTTCCATGACCCGTTCAGAGGCCCAGGCTCTGGTGGAGCGCCTGGGAGCAAGGGCCTCTTCCAGCGTCAGTTCTAAGACGGATCTGGTGGTGGCCGGTCCAGGGGCAGGCTCCAAGCTTCAGGAGGCCAGGAAATTGGGCATAATGGTGATATCAGAGGAGGAGTTCCTGAAGATGGTGCAACAGACTTAGCCCCCTGTCTTCAGGATTCCTTAATGGGCCTAGGCTCACAATGTCTTGGAAGAAGCTGTTTTGTACTCCAATGCAAAGCGATTTCCCTATCGGGTCCTTGTCCGGCCCAGGCCGCAAAACAAATCAAGGTGCATGGGGTTGGTGGCATAGCTCAAAAGAGGGTTTTTGAATTAGAAGCACCAAAAAACCATCCCATTTCAATTAGAGGCTTTGGGTGGGACCAAAAGAGAATTCAGGCTTTTATCAGATACAAAGAAATCCTTCTTGGGGAATTCTTTGTCAGGATCCACTGTTCTCAAATGGTTCAGGCTGATAGGATGCACCGGGAGGCTGGCCATGGAGGACTCGGTACAGGCACATGTGTGGATCTCGGGGAGAGTCCAGGGGGTTTTTTTTAGGTACAACACCCAGCAACAGGCCCAAGCCAGGGGGCTTAGAGGCTGGGTGCGAAATCTTCCCGATGGAAGGGTGGAGGCTGTTTTCCAAGGAGACCCACAGAAGGTGGAGGAGATGCTCCATTGGTGTCATCAAGGCCCCTCGGGGGCCTGGGTGAGAGAGGTGGAGGTGATATGGGAGACACCCGCAGAGAATCTTGCGGGGTTTCGCATAGCGTATTGACCGTGCTGATGGAAAAATGATAAGCACCCTCAAAATCCCTCAGGAAGGAAAATGAGATGGAGCTTCGTCACATAAGGCTCCTTTGCCTGATCCTGGAGCAAGGAAGCGTCTCGGCTGCAGCCAAGTCAGCCGGGCTGGGCCAGCCCACAGTGAGCCAGCATTTGCGCTCTTTGGAACAGGAGCTGGGCATTTTGCTTTTCGAAAGAAGAGGCCGAAGAATAGTTCCCACCGAGGCTGCTCGAGTTTTCCACCCTTATGCCAGGCAGGCCATTCAGATACTTGAAAACGGCCGTCGGGCCCTGGATGAGCATCTGGGACTCGTGAGGGGTAAACTAAAGCTGGCCGGAAGTACCATACCCGGCCATTACATCCTTCCTTCCATAATGGCGGACTTCCATTCTCGATTCCCTGGAGTGGAGATGTGTCTCCAGGTGGGTGATACACAGTGGGTGGTGGACAGGGTCAAAGGGGCAGATGTGGAAATCGGATTCGTAGGGGCCAAGATGGAGCAGGAGGGCTTGAGCTTTGAGCCCTTTGCCAAAGACGAGTTGCTGCTGGTCGTTCCATCCGGCCATGAGCTGGCAGGGAGAAGCTTGGACCTGGAGGGTCTGAAACAATTGCCTCTGGTATCCAGGGAGCAGGGTTCTGGAACTCGCAAGAACTGGGAAGAGCACCTGAGGAGGGCTGGCGTTGATTTGGATGAGCTTAAGATAGTGGCTGAATTAGGAAGCACCGAGGCCGTGCTCAGAGCGGTCAAGGCTGGAATGGGTGGAGCCGTAGTCTCCATCTGGGCTGCTCAGGGCCATCTGGTGCGCGGAGAGTTGCAAACAGTGCATTTATTTTTGGGAAAGATGGGCAGAACCTTCTACATGGTCACCCACACATCCCGTCCACTGTCTCCTTCGGCCCAAAAATTTCTGCAATTGAGCAAGGCGGCGGGCCTGGAGAAGCTCCCATGACTCAGCATCTTCCAGCAGGGGTCCCAATCCCGCAGCCTTGCCGGAATGGACGACAACTCCTGTACATGGACAATGCTGCCACATCATTTCCCAAGGCCCCTGGTGTGGCCAGGGCCGTGGCAGATTATTTGGAACATGTAGGGGCCAGCGCTGGCAGGGGAGCTCACCGTTTAGCCCGTGAGGCCGAAAGCCTCCTGTGGGATACCCGCAGCTTGCTGGCCAACTTGTTTGGAGTTTCTGATCCCAGCAGAGTGGTCTTTGCTCTCAATGTCACCCAGGCGCTGAACATGGCTTTGTTCGGACTCCTGAAAGACAAAGACCACGTGGTTACAACTTCCATGGAGCACAATTCGGTGATGAGGCCTCTACGCCACCTGGAGAAGGTGCGTGGTATCAAGATATCCATTGCTGAGGCAGACCATGATGGCATCGTGGATACTCAAAGTATAATCGACCTGATCCGCCCCCAGACCCGGTTGGTGGTTATGAACCATGCATCTAATGTAACAGGAGGGATTCTTCCTGTTCAGGCGGTGGCAAAGGCCAAGGGCAGCGTCATCTTGCTTGTGGATGGGGCACAGACCGGTGGAGCCGTGCCCATCCACATGGAGCAATGGGGAGTGGATCTATTGGCTTTCACCGGACACAAGTCCCTGTTGGGGCCTCCGGGCGTAGGCGGGCTTTGCCTGGCACCCCACGTGCAGGTCCCACCCCTTATCCACGGAGGCACAGGCACAAGCTCCGAAAGCCCTTATCAGCCTTCGGAGCTTCCCCTGGCCATGGAGGCCGGGACCCATAACATGGCAGGCATAGCCGGCCTGAGGGCTGCGGTTTCCTATATCCTGGAAAAGGGCGTGAAATCCATTCAGGAGCATGAGGGAAGACTCCTGGGAAGGCTTCTGGAGGGTTTGGAGGAGATCCATGGACTGAGAGTTTACGGACCCAAGGGCTTGCAAAACAGAGTACCTTTGGTATCCGTTAACCTAGGAGGCATGCACCCGGACCATCTGGCCACGGTCTTGGAGGAAGGCTTCGGAATCCTGGTCAGGTCCGGACTGCACTGCTCTCCCAACGCCCACAAGACTCTGGGCACTTTCCCAGAAGGGACTGTGCGCATCTCCTTGGGACCCTGGCATGAGGATCAACATGTAGAAAGATTGTTGGAGGCCCTAAAGGAAATCTCAGCCCAGTTGGGTTACTGAAAAAACCCAAGTGGTTTGTCAGGAATCTCTGAGCAATGACCCCTGAACTGTGACTAATAGCCTGGGTGAGCCTAGGAGGATAATCCAGGTTGCAGCTGTTCTCATTATCGCCCTTGAAGCCCATCCCAAGCTCCTTCTAGCCTTGGAGCATTATCCCGGCTATCATAAAACCCCATGAGGCGAGTTCTAGACAGATATATCCTTCGAGAAATGGCGGGTCCCTTCGGCCTTATCCTGGCCGTTTTTCTGTTCGTCCTGCTCATGGGCCGCATGATCAAGATAGTTGAGATGATAGTCCGCCAAGGGGTGGACGCCCTGGAGGTGATTCGTCTCTTGGTATACTTGATGCCTTCTTTCTTGCCTCTGGCCGTTCCCATGGCGACCCTCATTGCGGTGGTCATCTGCTTCTCCAGGCTCTCCTCGGACATGGAAATAACGGCCATGAAGGCCTCTGGCATCAGCCTGTATCAGATGTTGCCGGCGGTGGTAATCTTCTCAGGAACCATGTGCCTGTTCACCTTGTTTCTCACCCTGGAGGGAGCTCCCTGGGGTGCTTACGCCTTCAGGGAAATGGTCTTTCAGCTGGCCAAGAAACATGTATCTGTATCCATCAAGGAAGGAGTCTTCAACGAGCTCATGCCGGGCCTGGTGATCTATGCAGAGCGCATTCGACTGGAAGACGGCCTCATGGAAGGAATTTTTGTGCACGATCAGCATTCCTCTCAGGTGCCGGTGCAGATTCTGGCCAAGAAGGGAATGCTTCTCCAAGACAAGGAGACTGGCCTGGCTTTGCTCCTGGAAAATGGTACCGTTTACCAGGCTTCCCCCAAAGAGGGCAAGCTGCGTCAGGTCAATTTTGAAAGCTACAAGCTGGACTTGGAACTCTCCATGGCCAACACTCAAGAGAGAATAAAAGGCAAGCGTGCAGAAGAATGGGACCTCAGTGGGATGATCTCCCAGATAAGGGGCAGACTCGCCAAAGGCAAGGGGCTGTCCAGGGATCTACTCATTGAAATCCACAGAAGGTTGGCTATTCCTGTGGGTTGCTTTATTTACGGGATTTTGGCCTTTCCCCTGGCCCTCCAGTCCGGGCCCAGGGGTCGATCCCATGGATTTGTGCTGGGGATGTCGGCCATAGTTCTCTATTACATGATCTTCTCGGCAGGCAGGACCCTGGCTGAAACCGGCAGAGTTCCTGCATGGGTGGGCATCTGGTTTGCGAACTTTCTTTTTGGGATCATGAGCGTGACACTCCTGGTCAGGACAGCCAGAGAGAGGCCATCGGCAGTCCTGATTCGGATTAACACCATTTTCGATTTCTTACAACGCTTCTTGGCCAGGACCCTAGGGGGACGAGAATGAGCCTCCTTTTCCGTTATGTACTGAAGGAAAACGCCAAAGTACTTGGGTGGATCTTCGGGGTCTTGCTGCTTCTGTGTTTTCTCATAGACTTCTTTGAGCGCTGGGATGATCTCCTGGAACATGATGTTGCGACCTCCTTGGGTCTTTATTACATGGCCTGCAGGATTCCCCAGTATGTGGTTTACATCATCCCGGTCTCAATGCTTTTGAGCAGTTTCATAACCTTGGGGCTCATGGGCAGGAGGAACGAGCTCATTGCTTTGAAGGCCTCTGGAGCAGGAGGGCTTCTCATCGTACGACCCATGCTGATAACAGCCGGGCTTCTTTGCGTGGTTTCATTTTTCTGGGCCGAGTCATTGGTGCCTGAGGCCAACCGGGAGGCCGCCAGGATATGGCAAGTGGAAGTCAAGAAGACTTCTCAACGCAGTATAGTGACCGGCTCGGAGGTGTGGCTTAAGAGCCCCTCTGCACAAGGCATGAGCTTCTATCGTATAGGGTTTCTCCCGGTCAACCAAAGCTCGTTGCCAGGCTCTGGGAAAGAAGAACCCACCTTGGTGCTCAAAGAGGTTACCCTGCTTCGTTTGGACAGGGAGTTCAGGCTCCTGCAAAGGGTGGATGCCCGAGAGATGTCTTGGGAGGAGCAACAGTGGTCATTCACGGACGGAATCCAGTGGAATTCCGAAAGCCTGGATGAAAGAGGGCCCAGAGTGGAGCGCTTTGAGAAAAAGACCCTGTCCTTGCCTGAGAAGCCTGAGGACTTTCAATGGGTGCGGCAAGAGGTAGAAACCATGGGTTTTTTCCAACTAAGAGAATATGTGGAGAGGGCCCGGCATGAAGGTTTTGAGAGCACCTCCCAGGTTACAGATCTTCATTTCAAGGTCGCAAGCGCCTTGTTCTCGCTGGTGACAGCACTTTTCACGATTCCCCTTGCCATGAGGATCCCGCCCCGGGCAGGTGGGCTGGCCTTGGGGGTGATCCTCTCCATGGGCATAGGATTCCTGTACTATCTTGTTCTGGCCTTGGGCCTGGCTTTGGGACGTAGCGGCGCTCTTGCGCCTTTTCCGGCAGCTTGGGGGGCAAATCTGTTGTTCGGCTCGGTGGGGCTTTGGTGGATTCTTCATATGAGGCAATGAGTTAAGTGGCCAACCATTGAAGTCCACTCCCCTTATCATTGCACAAGCGATCTTACTATCCGGGCCTCGAAGCCCCCTCATTTGGCAGGTATGTATGGCAGCAAACTTGAAGAATTTAATGGATTAGGAGCTGGGGCCGAATCTATGCTGGCAAGAGCCTTCGGCCCTCGCAGAGCCTCCTTTAATCTGGGAATGTCTCATGTGCCCTCTGTCCAGGATCTCAGGTAGCGCTTTTGCTCCTTGGTCAGCCTATCGATTTGCACCCCCATGCTCTTTAGTTTCAACCTGGCAATGGATCGGTCTATTTCCTCTGGCACAGGATATACCTGGGGTAGCAGCTTCTTGGCACGGCTCACCAAATACTCCACGCTGAGAGCCTGGTTGGCAAAGCTCATGTCCATGACCCCCGATGGATGGCCCTCGGCCGCGGCCAAATTCACTAGCCTTCCTTCGGCCAGCACATATATTCTGCGACCGTTGGGCAAGGTGTACTCTTCCACAAAGGGTCGAATTTCCCTCTTGCCACTAGCTATTTTCCCTAGGGCCTCCAAATCCAGCTCCACATTGAAGTGACCGGAGTTGGCCACGATGGCCCCGTCCTTCATTTTCAGGAAATGCTCCTTTCTTATCACACTTGTGTCTCCTGTCAAAGTGCAGAAGAAGTCTCCTATCCTGGCGGCCTGGGCCATGGGCATGACTCGAAAGCCATCCATTGTGGCCTCCAGGGCCCTGACAGGGTCCACCTCGGTCACCACCACATCGGCACCCATGCCCCGAGCCCTCATGGCCACACCTCTTCCGCACCAACCGTATCCGCTCACCACAAAAACGCTTCCGGCCAGGAGTCTGTTGGTAGCCCTCAGGATCCCGTCTATGGTGCTTTGGCCTGTGCCATAACGATTGTCAAATAGATGCTTTGTCTGGGCGTCATTTACCGATATGATTGGGTAAGCCAGCACACCCTCGCTGGCCATGGAGCGAAGCCGTATGACACCTGTGGTTGTCTCCTCGGTGCCTCCGATTATTTGCTCCAGTAGATCCCTTCTCTCCTGGTGAACCGTGGAGACCAAATCCGCACCATCATCCAGAGTGATCATGGGGGCTGTTTCCAGAACAGCCCTTATGTGGGCATAGTATCTTTGCTGGTCTTCCCCTTTTACCGCATAGACCGGTATCCCGTCGTTTTCCACCAAGGCAGCGGCCACATCGTCCTGAGTGCTTAGGGGATTGGATGCGCAGAGTGCTACTTGCGCGCCACCGGCCTTGAGGGTTCGAATCAGGTTGGCGGTCTCGGTAGTTACATGCAGACAAGCGCCGAGGCGCACTCCCTCCAGGGGTCTGCTCTTGGAGAAACGAGCCCGGATCATTCTCAAAACAGGCATCTCCCGCTCAGCCCACTCTATGCGCAGGGCTCCCTGGGGGGCAAGTCTTGGATCTGCGATGTCGCAATCTTTCTTCATTTCTTTCCTCTCCAAAATGATCTCCTGGGATTTTTCCCCATTTAGTCAGAAGCCCTTTTTCAGAGCCCGGCGGCCCTTCTGAGCTCCTCTGCCCTGTCCGTACGCTCCCAAGTGAAATCCGGATCCTGACGGCCGAAGTGCCCGTAACAGGCAGTCTTCTTGTACACAGGCCTCAGAAGGCTCAGATGGTGGATCATGTCAGAAGGCTTGAAGCTGAAAAAATCCCTTATGAGCTGGGCAATCTTATCAGAAGGAATGTGGCCCGTGCCATAGGTGTTCACATTAATGGAGACAGGCTCTGCCCGGCCTATGGTGTAGGCCACCTGTACCTCGCACTCCTCTGCAAGCCCCGCAGCGACTATGTTCTTGGCAACATATCTGGCCATATAGGACCCGCTTCGGTCCACTTTGGAGGGATCCTTGCCTGAAAAACATCCTCCACCGTGGCTGCCCCTGCCTCCGTACGTGTCCACAACTATCTTACGGCCTGTGAGACCACAGTCCCCCATGGGGCCTCCTATGACAAACCTTCCGGTGGTGTTTACAAAGTAACGCGTGTGTTCATCCAACATGCCCTCGGGTATGGCTTTGCGAATCACTTCTTCCAAGATGGCCTCTCGCAGCGTGCCAATTTCCACATCCGGACGATGCTGGGCAGCCACCACCACCGAGTCCACACGCACAGGTTTCCTGTTCTCATACTGAACAGTGACTTGGGACTTGCCGTCCGGCCTCAGGAAATCCAGTATTCCCTGCTTTCTAACCTCGGCCAGCCTCCTGGTGACGCTATGGGCCAGCATTATGGGCATTGGCATGAGCTCCTTTGTTTCGGTGCAGGCATATCCGAACATGATCCCCTGGTCCCCGGCACCCTGCTCTTCTTGGCCATTGACCCCCAAGGCTATGTCTGGGGATTGTTGGTCTATAGAGGTAAGCACCGCACAGGTTTCCCAGTCAAAGCCCATGGAAGAGTTGCTGTAGCCTATCTCTTTGATGGTCTGGCGCACGATTTGGGGCATGTCCACGTAGCAGCTTGTGGTGATCTCCCCGGCTATTATGGCCAAACCCGTGGTGACCAAGGTCTCACATGCCACCCTGCAAAAAGGATCCTGCTCCATTATGGCATCCAAGATGGCATCAGATATCTGATCCGCCACCTTGTCAGGGTGGCCTTCTGTGACCGACTCCGATGTGAAAAGGTACCTCTTCATGCCCATGCTGAATCCTCCGGTTGGAGCCTTTGAGACCCGGTTTTGTATTCAGATTCCATGAGCACTTTGCCCATGGCCCAAAAGCTTCAGGCCTTCTAGGTCCTCTTTAGGGGACTCTACGAAAAAGGGTGAAAGACCCTCATGGTCCCCACCCATCATGTAAACTTCTGTTTTGTACCATGCCCCTTGCCCCATGGCAAGTCTGCCCATGGAGCAAGGCTTCCATTTGGCATAATAGCGCAGGCAAGGCCTGGAGTACAAGAGCTTTTGAGACCTTGTGTGTTATGCTGGTCCCAAGACTTGGCTCAAAGATGATTTCAAAGAGGCCCACGAAGTAAAAAGACAGTCTGGAATCCCGAAAGAGGACTTCATGACCGGGGAGGATCGACACCATGGGAGACGAGTTGTTCAAGAAAGGCTTGGAGATACGCAGGGAGGTTCTTGGGGCAGATTACGTGGACCAGTCCATTTCCAAGGCCGATGAATTCAGCCTTCCTCTACAAGAACTGGTGACAGAATATTGTTGGGGGGTGGTGTGGGCTCGTCCTGGTCTGGATAGAAAGACCAGGAGCCTCATAAACCTAGCCATGTTGACGGCCTTGAATCGGCCCCATGAGATCAAGCTCCACGTAAGAGGGGCCCTAAACAACGGCTGCACCAGGGAACAGATCAGAGAGGTTTTTTTGCAGTGCGCCATATACTGCGGTGTTCCCGCAGCAATGGATGGCATGCGTCTTGCCAGCCAGGTATTCCAAGAAATGGAATCCAACAAATAGCAAAGGATCCTTGTCTTGTGATTTGGAATCTTACGAAGGCTATGGCCTAAAAGACACCTGAAACGATCTTTCTATCCAGTAATGGGCGCCGGAGAGTCCAACCCTGAGGGCTTAGGCCCCCAGGGTCGACTTTCTGGGTAGTAGTTGGGTTACCTTAATTACCCTGATCACCCTTTCTAGTAAACTTCGGAAAGGCTGTCATAATCGGGCCAGGAGCTTGGCCCTGCATATCACGCGGTGCCTATATGTCCCATAAAAAGAAGCCAAGAACACCAAGACTCCCACCAAGATGGAGACCGTCTGGTCAGGATAGAGCATGACTACCAGGGAGACAATGGCAAAAACCACGCGGACCACAGAGTCCATGGCTTTTGCCTCTGATACCCTCCCGAACATGGAGAAGCTTATGCCCCAGCAGGCCACGGCCACAAGCATCATGTCCAGAACCTGCCCCCACCCCGGGCTGGTCACTATTTGTGACCTTATGAATATGGCAAAGGTCATCAAGGTGATGGGAAGGCAAAGCTTGAGAGCCTCAAACATGGTTTGCATAAAGGAGGCCTCTGCTATTCTGGCAGACACCGCTGCAGTCAAAGAAGTGGGGGGGGAAAGCTCTCCCCACACGGCCAAAAGAAAACAAAAGAAATGGGCTGTCCATGGGTCTATGCCCAGCTTGCGCATGGGCTCCACTATGATCACGGCCAGAACTATGTAAGTTGCCGTGGGTGGGAGCCCTAGGCCCACCAGCCATCCGAAAATCCATGCCATTACCACAAGAGCTATTACATGCCACTCCCCAACGCTGAGAAGCATCCCGCCCATCCTGTTGATAAAACCTGTCACTGTGAAAAGTCCCACCATGATCCCCAGAGTGCAGAGCAAAAGAGTCAAGAAGGAGGTCATCTCAGCATGGGTCATTATCATGGTCTTGACATTACTCAAAAGCGTGTCCTTGTCAGTGGAAGGGTCCTTGAGGACATGCTTGAAAAAGAGGTAGAGCAAGATCAGAAGCAGGAACATCAATCCGCCGGTATAGAGCCCTGCCAGCTGCTCCCCCAGGTGCAAGACTCCCATGAGAAAGGTGAGAAACACTATCCCAATGAAAAAGACTGCGGTCTTGAGTTGCTCATAAACCGGGATGGTGCTCTTCTCTATGGGCTCCGGAGGCATCAATCTTGTGCTTATGAGATAAAGTGACAAGGCTAGAGTCGAGTAATAGGTGAAGGCCAGGGCAAATCCTCTTATCACCACGCTCCAGTAAGAGACTCCCAAGAACTCCGCCATGACAAAACCGGCCACAGCCATCACAGGAGGCATTATCAGCCCTCCCATGGAGGCTGAGGTCTCAACAGCCGCAGCTATCTCGCCAGGCATGCCGTACTTTTTCATGAGAGGTATGGTGAAGGCTCCCACCACCGTGGCATTTGCAGCCCCGCTGCCGCTGACCATCCCCACCGCAGAAGAGGCCAGAACAGCGGTCTGTGGGACCGTGGCCCTTGACTTGCCGGCTATCTTTCTCATGAAGTGGACCATGGCCCCCTGGGCTCCGAAGCCGTTGGCCGCCGCAGCCAAAAGCAAAAATGCGGCTATGGTGGTCAAGGCTATCTGGGCGTACTGGCCGTAAATACCGGTGGAGAGCTCCACCGTACTGGAGGTCACGATCCTGTAAAATGTGGTCCCAGGGTGCCAGAAGAAATCCAGAGGGCTCAGATATCCCCAAAGGGTGTAGAAAACCATGACCAGATTCACCCAGAAAAGCTCTGGATGCACAAGTCTGGATAGCTCCATGACCAGGAGGAAGACCAAAAGACCCATGACAAAGTCCGTCTTGGTATAGGAGCCCTGACGCCAAATGGCTATCTCCTCATACTGGACAGTAAAATGGTAAAAAGCAAACACACAGATGGCCAAGTAAACCATAAGGATGAGATTGTTTGCCAGGGGAGGAAGCCTCTTGTACATGTATCCTTCTTGGTGCATGCGAAGAATCTGTAACATGAGGGCTATGGGCACAAGAGAAGCCACAAGCTCACTGGGTCCGCCGAAACCCGTGTAGAAGTACCAGCATAGCCAGATAAACATGAACACGGCCAAGCCAAATCTCAGGTTCTTCAGGTTTGCATACTGCTGGATCAGTTCTTTCACCGCTTTATCCTCCTTCCCCCCTCCAGCATGTCCTGTCATCTAGAACCGATCGGGACTGAGTTTGCAACCCTTGCTTCGCATATCAAGCTTCCTTGGGAGGCCACTTCTTCTTTGGATCAACTGGGAGAGATTTTGGGGGGAAGCATCCCCCCCAAAATCTCTTGGAGCAGTCTTCTAACTCACTTTGCACCCACCACCTTCCATTTGTCGTCCCAGGCTTTGTGCTCTTTGAGGAACTTGGCCAGCCCCGGATGAACAGGTGCCTGAGGATTCGCCTTTATTCCCTTGACCTGCATGCCCACAAAGTCCTTTGCCAAAGGCTCGAAACCAGGATCCACCTTGGCAAGGTTTTCTCTCTCGGCAAAGAACTTGGTTAGCATCTTATACACTATTTCCTCAGGCATATCGGGACGCACGTTGTAGGCAAAAAGCAGGGGGACCCCCAATATGGTCTTTACACCCACATCCTTGCTGAAAACTTTGCTGGCATCTATTTCCGTTGGGGCCAGGTTGGCGGCCGTGAGCTTCTTTATCTCTTCCTGGCTGGGGTTAATTATCCTTATTTCCACCTGCAGCTCTGTTTCTCGCCAGTAAGAGGGAAGGGATCTTCCTGCTGTGGTATAGCACACAGCTCCTACTATGGTTCCGGCCTTGAGGGAATCCCCCTGGGCAGGCTCTCCTATCTGGACATGCTTGAAGTCGTAACCCAGGGCCTTGAAAATACGCTTGAAATTCAACCAATTCATGAAACCAGCCGGGGTAAAAAACACGGGCTTTCCACTGAAATCCTTCCAGGACTTGAACTGGTCAGCTTTGGACGCCAGGACCGCCATGAAGGACTCCATGGGATAGGCGTACCAGGTGTGCACCAGGAGATCCTTGGCAGGCTTGTAGTCCTTGAAGGCTCCATCTTTCTCGTACAAATCGGTCATTCCCACATCCGCCGTGTATGAAATCTCTGCGTTGCCATCCATTGCGGCCTTCATTGCCGCAGTAGTAGAAGGATAAGGGTTCACCGTAACCGTGTATTCTCCCCCCAGGGCATCCTCCAAGACCTTGACCATCTGAGCCGCCACCTTGTACCCGTACGAACCGGTGCTGGATGTGGCCCAGCGTATGGACTTGCGTTCAGCAGCCTGGACCGATGTGATGGCAAATAGGAAGAAAAAAAGTGAGATCAACGATGCTTGCCATGAGAAATTACCCGCTTTTGTTCTTCGCAACATGACCTACCTCCTAAACGAGATTTGGGCGGGGAATCCACCATGGATCGGATCTTGACCCCGCCTGGGTAAAACTCAATATTTGCTCTTGCTTGTTGAGGAAGCGCCGCCCATAGGAACATACACATCCACCTGGCTTCAGAAATCCCACCTATGCTCCCCCTCATGAAAGTACCTGTGGCCATCGAGCGTGCAGGCCGAGAAAGAAGGTGCTTTGGTATGTGGCGGGAAACTTACCAGATATTTACCAACACGTCAACGTTGAGAAAGGACTCCTGGGGAAAGTTCCTCAGACCGCGGTTCCCGGGGCCCAGAGTTATCCACAATGAAAAGAGCTCCCGTACGGCCCGAAGGCAATGGCAGATGAAAGAATGTGCTTCCCGCGCCTCAGCCCTTTGGCTCTGAGCCCCAGAAAGATGAGGCGCGGGGTTGGTCTCATAGGGCTCTTAGAAAGGCCACCAGGTCTTCCTTTTCCTGATCCGTGAGCTTGAGGCCCTGAATCAGGTTAAAGAACTCCACGGTGTCTTCCAGAGTAAGGAGACGGCCGTCGTGCAAATATGGAGGGGAGTCTTTGATGCCTCTTAGGGTGAAAGTCTTAATCGGACCGTCGGATGATGCCATTCTACCGTTTACCATTTGGGGCTTGTAAAATCTCTCGGCCTTCAAATCATGCATGAGATTGTCTGTGTAATATGGTGCTGGATGGCAGACTCCGCACTGGGCCTTTCCAAAAAAGAGTTCCTGCCCTCTGAGCTCCTCGGGAGAGGCCTTGCTTTGGTCCAGTTTTCCGTAAATGTTGAGCTTGGGAGCCGGTGGAAAACCCAGAATGGACTGAAACTCTGCCATGAAGTGCACCTGACTGCCCCTTTCAAGCACGTTAACGCCTTTTTTGGTGGCTATAACCGGATCGCCGTCAAAATAAGCCGCCCTCTGTTCGAACTCGGTGAAGTCTTCTATGGACTTGAGCGCCCTTTGGGAGCCGAAAAGCCGTTGAATGTTCACCCCTCTCAAGCTAGGGGTGTCTATCCTGTGACGGAATTCCTGAGGCCTGATATCACCTACCAAGTGTGTGGCAGCATTTGTGTGCCCGTTTGCATGGCAATCAAAGCAGGCTACCCCTCGGCTGGGCTTTTCGGACCTCCTATCTTCTGTCTGATTGAATTGCTGTTGAGGAAAGGGGGTTACCAGCAATCTTAAGCCTTCTAGTTGTTTGGGATTAAGAATCCCGTTGAAAAGTTCATAATAGTTGTTGATCGTTACAAGCTTGCCTTGGGAGACGTCTCCCAGGTCTGGTCTGGTGGTAAGGTATATGGGGGCAGGGAACTCGGGTAGAAAATGGTCGGGCATATCAAAGTCCAGATCGAATCTGGTCAGATCTCTTCCTTCCTGGCGGTTTATCTCTTCTATGAGAAACTTGGGGAAAACCATGCCCCCCTCCCCATGATTGGGATGGGGTAAGGGCAGAAACCCTTTTGGCCAAAGGTTCTTTTCCTTTATTTCTTCGGGAGGCATGGAGGCCAGTTGCTCCCATGTGACTCCTTGAGGCAGCTTGACTCTCACCCCTTCCTGGATGGGCTTTCCTCTGGACATGGTAACACCCTTGGCAGGACGGTTGGCCAGATCATATCTATCCTGGAGCAGATCCATCTGCCTTTTCATCACCTCAGGCTTGGCAGCCTTCATTTTTGCCATGATTTTCTCAAAAGGCTCCTGAATATCTACAGGAGCATAGCTGCTCTTTCTCGCATCTTGGGCTGCAACCGAACCCAATGCCAGTGAAAGGCCCACCCAAAGAGTCATCAATATATGTGTCATTATCTTGTTTTTCATGGAACATCCCTCCCCATCAATGGTCCACTCTTGGGGTCAATCCAGCCTGCTGGGATACAAAACGAACCACTTCCTAGTTGAAACACTTAGCCCTGTGTTTGCTTGCTTTACTCCCCAGTCATCACCCCCCTTCAGCTCCCTCAGGTCCTTCTCCAAAAGACCTTTCAAGGTTTGCCTTCAGGATCTCCTGAGGCACATTAGGCTGAATTTTTATCCCATCTTCAATGAATGGTTTTACCCAAATGATGAGCGCTGCCTACCCGGTCATTTAAGTGCATTACTGTCTAAACCCCAAGATCTCTCTGGGGGTTTGAAAAACGTCCAGCGCTCGGGAAGCAAGATCTTTGGTGCTTTTTGCCCTGGGGATCTGGGTTGATGGCAATCAAAGACGTGATTTGAGAACACTCAGCCTGGATACGGCCTCGGCCAGGGTCTCTTGTTTTTTGCAAAAGCAGAAACGGACTTGCTGCGATCCTCGCGTGGGCTCAGAGTAGAAACTGCTACCAGGAACTGCTGCCACTTTTATTTCCTTTACCAGAAACCGGCAGAAGCTTACATCGTCCTGGAATCCGAAATCTGAGATATCGGTCATGATATAGTAGGCCCCACTCGGTTTGAAAGTTCGGAATCCCACCTCAGCCAGACCTTTCAGGAGCATGTCCCTTCGCTGGGCATATCCGGCTGCCAGCTCCTGGTAGTACGTCTCAGGGAAATTCATGGCCACCACCGCTGCCTCCTGCAAAGGAGCTGCTGCCCCAACAGTTAGAAAGTCATGTACTTTTCTGATTGCAGAGGTCAGCTCTTGGCAGGCAAGCACGTACCCTATGCGCCAGCCTGTAACGCTGTAGGTCTTGGAGAGACCGTTTATGACTATGCTCCTTTCCCTCATCTCATCCAAGGAAGCTATGCAAAGATGTTTTGATCCGTCATAGACAATGTGCTCGTAAATTTCATCGGTTATGACCACCGCATCCCACTTTTTACAAAGCTGAGCCAGGAATTCCAGTTCCTCCTTGGAGAATACCTTGCCTGTGGGATTGTGGGGCGTGTTGAGTATGAGGGCGCGGGTTCTATGGTTGAAAGCCTTTTCCATCTCTCTGAAATCGAAAGTCCAATGGGGCGGATTCAGGGAAACGTATCTGGGAACCGCTCCGCACAAGATGGCGTCTGGACCGTAGTTCTCATAGAAGGGCTCCAGGACAACCACCTCTTCACCCGGATTCACCACAGCTAGCATAGAGGCGATCATGGCCTCTGTGGAGCCGCAGGTGACAGTTATCTCTGTGTCTGGATCGTATTTGAGGCCCAGATGCCGTTCTACTTTTGTTGAAATGGCACTTCTAAAGGCAGCAGAACCCCAGGTTATGGCGTACTGATTTATGTCTGCATCTATGGCTGCTTTGGCAGCTTCCTTGAGGAGACCCGGGGCCGGAAAATCCGGAAAACCCTGGGCAAGGTTGACCCCGCCATAACGAATGCAAAGGCGGGTCATGTCTCTTATGACCGACTCGGTAAATTGCCTAGCCTTATGGGAAACTGGTTTCTGGCTCATCTTGCTCTGACCCAGGCCCTGGGAGATAATCCCTCGTGTGAGGGACTCTAGGCTTGTGCCCAGAAGAGCTTTTAAGAGTATCATCCCCAAGGCCCCAGATCAACGGTCACGGGGTGCAATCTTCTGCTGGAGGTATACCCACAGGGTTTGGAAGGAAGTTTTTTTCTTATGATTTAGAGCAGGAAAATGACCCTGGTTATATCCTCAACACTTGTTTTAATGCCACGGGGATCTTCTCTATGATCTTGCTTATTTGAGTTGCTGGGGTCGGATCGGCCAGCTTTCCCGCCAGCCTGTTGGCCCTAGCCGCCGCCTCAGAAGCCTTTTCCACTGCCATTCCGGAGGCCACCAGAACCGCGGCCATGCCTGTCAAGGTATCCCCGGTGCCCCCTATGGCCTCCATGGCCTCCACCACAGGCTCCTGGATCACTGAGAGAACCCCTTCCTGGGTGGCCACCAAATCCTTGGCTCCTTTCACCAGGAGACACCGTGCCGCATCTCCGTTTCTGAAAGCTCTGGCTATGAGTTCTTCCACACGGTTTTCCTCCTTCAAGAGGAATCCTCTGGTATAAAAGGGGTGGGGTGCCTCCTCATCGGCAAGAAAAGCCAACTCTCCCACATCAGGAGTGAAGAGCTCATAGGCCTGGGCTTGTCCACTCATCTTGGCCACATACATGTAACCAGCGTCAGCTATCAGAAGGGGTCTCGCGGCCAGATCCTCCAGGGCCAAAAGCACCCTGTTGTGCCAATCCACATCTGGCAGTATATAATGAAAAGCTATGGCCCTGGCGTTCCAGTCTCTGACTCTTTCCACCAGGTGCGCATATAACTTGAGGCTTCCATCTCCGACTCCTATGTCACCTGCCAGACATGCATGGGGCGGAGGCTCACCCAGCCATGAAGCAGCCTGGGCCGCAGCAGCCAAAAGGGCTGCTGTACCCCTATTTACGGGAAATCCCCGGCCTGCCACAAACAGCCTATCTCCATCTAGGGAAACAGAACCCTCCACTACCTGCGGAGGTCCCTCAGGCATGGTTCCAACTACCGCAAGCATCTTCTGACCGCCTCTTCGAAGGCCATTTGCAAGGCATATCCGCACAATGTGTAACCGAGTTCCAAGGGGCTGCGGGCCTCCCTGAGGTTTTTCCCCACTATTTCTTTGGCCAAATAGGGCACATCAGGGCATCCACCGCCAGATACATTGACTATCACTGCGCTGACTTTGTCCACCGTCAATTTCATGTTGGCAGCCCTCACCATGATATGACCGCCAAGATCCTTCACATGAAACAAGTCCACAGGAGCCAAAAGGGGGCTGCTCACAGGCACTGTTTCCAGTGGCTCCAATCCTGCCTCCAAAAGGATTCTTTGTATCTCTAGCTGTTCCATCAAGGGGAATTCTATGACCATGTCGCAGCCAGTTTGTATCTGGGGTGGCGGGCCCATGACCCTCACCTTCTTGCCTTGGGATGTCAAGAGTCTCTCGGCTCTGATCACCTCGCTGGTGTTTCTAAATATTATGATGCCTCTTGCTTGCTCCTCCTGCCCTTGGGCTCGAAGGGGCTTCTTGGAGGCCCAACCCATGCGTTTGAGAAAAGATTTCAAGCCTGTTTCTCCAAAATTATCCTATATCCCTGGCCGATCCCTTCCTCATGAGACACTCCCCATCCTCCCAGGAGCGCCCTTAACATATTCTAGCGACTTCTCCTAGCCCAGGCCAATACCTCCAAGGAGCCCTTGCACATTTCCTTGGAGCCCTGAATGAGCAGTGCCAAAGATCCTGGGCAAGAAAAGCCCCTGGCATGCGATGAAGGAAAAGACGATCTACAACAACATTCCACCTAATTCGCCCAAAGGACCGTGGGTAAGGAGGCTTGATCTATGCTTGGGTTTAAGCCCTTTTCATGAACGCTCTTAGGGGGCATTGAGTAAGCTTTTCTTGGGACCAGCCATTTTTGACTAAATGCTGGTCCCTAGGCTCAACAAAATGGGCGCAAAGTAGGTTCACAGGCGAGACATATCAATGCCTGGGATCATCTCTGCACTTCCACCTCCCTTCCACCCTTCTCTGCCGACACATAGGCTCCATAGAGTACGGCCACAGTGTCAGCCGCCAGAGTAGGACCAGACTTGGGCTCCTTTTCAGTGGCTATGGCCTCCATGAAGTCTTGAATCTCTTGGGGATATCCGAACATGAAGCTCTCGTCAGGAGCCGGAAGAGACCAACCCTGTTTGGTTCCTATCTTCTCGACTATGTACACATCTGCCAGTTGCTCCTCTTGGGATTGTAAAGCTCCATGGCGTTATTGGGGCTCAGGTTGCACCTGGTTCTATGATTGTTAGCAAATATCTCGAGGAAGTTGTAAACTCCGCCCATCACTATCTCCGATGCGAAGACATCGGCCACCATGCCATCCTCAAAGACCACGTGGATCTGGCAGTAGTCCTCTATGTCGTTGTAATCAGTCCTCAAGAATCCTCTGTCCTGGTAACTCTTATTTCTGGTTATCTCATGAGTCCTTGCGCTAACGGCCTTAGGCCTTATGGACCTCCCGTAAAGGGTCATGCCCTCTACCTGCTTGAGATAGAGAATTGCCGAAAGTGGATGGCAGCTCTTGCCTACCACAGAGCCGCCCCAGAGAGCCGCCATATGCCGTATGCAGGGGATGTGCTCCCCGAATGAGACTGCCCCCCAAGGCCCAAAGGATCTGACCTCGGCTCTTGGATATGATCTCAGCCTCTTTCTGGACAGCAGGCGCGTATACCCAGTTCTCGGCGTAGCATAGTCTCTTGCCACTTTTCTCCCAACATGAAATGATCCTCTGGGAGCTGGCCAAAGCCTCTTTGAGCATCTCCTCCTTGGAGAAAGAGTTGCCTCGAAAGGAGTCATCTCCTGGAGGCCCGTAGTAACCCGTGAAGGGCTTCTCAACTATGACGTGTTTTCCAGCTTCCAGAGCTGCGATGCTCACCGGCTCGTGGGCATAGCCTGGGGTGCAACTGTCTATCACATCCACCCTCTCTAGCATCTCTTCAAGGCATTCAAAAGCCTTTATACCCCTTTGGGAAGCAAATTGCTCCCTTTTGGCCGGCGTCAAGGAGGCTACCCCAACTACCTCTACACGGACCCCCGTTACCCTTTGGTATGCTTCATAGTGAAAGGCTGCAGCATAACCCCCCCCCCCCACAATTCCAACACGGATCTTCTCCGACATACGCATCACCTCCTCATGCCCCTCCATCTGGATTATCCTCTACACCGATGACGTTGAAGCCAACACCCCGAACTTGGCAGGACATACAGCCACTCCGGAGTTGAAACCCGAGCCAGACCAGTAAGGGAAAATAAGGTTATGCCTGCACATGAATCAAATTGTCCTGCAATGCCCGAAAGTTGACCGTATCATGAACTCCTTGTGAACAATAGGATCTATTGCCACTGTCTCACACCCCACTGAAGGCGGAAAATCCCCCATCCACTGGGATCACGGCACCTGTCACGAACTTGGACAGAGGAGACAGCAGCCAAAGCACGGCCCCTACCAGGTCCTCAGGCTCGCCGAATCTACCCATAGGGGTATGTGCTATGATGGATTTTCCCCTTGGGGTTAGATCCCCAGTAGCCTCGTCATAGAGCAGGTAATGATTCTGGGTGGTGTGAAAAAACCCTGGGGCTACGGCATTGACCCTGATTCCAGCTGAATACTCCTTAGCCATGTGCACCGCCAGCCACTGGGTGAAGTTGGCCACTGCAGCCTTGGCAGCGCTGTAAGCTACTGTGCGGGTCAGCGGCCTGTAGCCTGCCATGGAGGCCACATTGATTATTACCCCCAAACTGGCCTGGGCCATTAGAGCTCCGAATACCTGGCATGGGAAGACCGTGCCCAGGAGATTGAGTTCAACTGCATAGCGCAGGGCTTCCTCGGGAAGGTCGAAGAATTTTTTGTCCACGGATGTAGTAGCCTCTGGGACATTGCCTCCAGCAAAATTTAGCAACCCATATACCTCTCCGAACTTCTCCTGGATCATATCCCTTGCATTGAAAAGCTTTTCCCTTTCAAGCACGTCTGCCTCTAGCACCACCCCCCTTCCAGGAAGCTCGCCAAGGCTCTCCATGAAAGATGAAAGCTTGGAGGGACTTCGGGCCAGGATGACCACATTGGCTCCTTCCCTCACCAGTGCCAGGCAAACAACCTTCCCCAACATCCCACCGCCTCCTGGCACCACTATGGTCTTGCCCTGGAGCTCCCAAATGCTGGAACGATCCCCTTCATGCATCTTTCCTCTCCGATTCTTTCATTTTTGCCAGCTCATCGAGCCTAACGCGCCATTTCCTCCAAGACCGGACAAAGGGATTCGTAGGCCCTCTCGTACATGGAGAAGAGTCTATCATACAGGGATCGGTTCACCGGATTGGGATAAACCTCTTCTGTCTGGCTCACGAGATCCGCCATCTTTTCTAGCTCCATCTGTCCGCTGGTATTTTGGATAGCCCAGAGAGCAGCTCCCAGCACAGATGTCTCTCCCCATCTCGGAACCCTAAGTGGGATCCCGAGGACATCCGCCATCACCTGGAGCCAGAAGCTGGATCTGGTGAAGCCTCCGGAGGCCATCGCTTCCTCCACCCCAATACCCAGCTCTGATAGTACCTCCTTTATACTTCTGAACCTGTAGCCTATGCCCTCAATGAGAGCCCTGCTTAGCTGAGCAAGACCGTGCTCCAGGGTCAAACCCAGGAAAACCGCCCTGGCATTGGGATTGAAATAAGGACTTCTCTCCCCTGCAAAAAAGGGAAGACAGAGAACACCACCTGCCCCTGGCTCAGCCTTCTGTGCCATCTCCAGGATCTCATCGAAACTCAAAAGATCCTTTTCCCCTTTCAACATGAGGGCCTCGTTCAAGCAGTCCCTGAGCCAGGAAAGAGCCACTCCTCCATTGTTTATTGCCCCTCCCACAAGCCAGTGTCCCTGGTCAATGGCATAGCACCAGGTGCGGGCCCTGGCATCCAGGATGGGCGTCGGGGAAATGATCCTGAGGGCACCGCTTGTGCCCACCATGCAGGTAGCCTGATGGGGTCTGGTCGCCCCGGCTCCCAAACTGGAGTTGACGGCATCCGAGGAGCCAAGGATAACAGGCACGTCTCTCTCAAGTCCCAGCTCTTGCCCCACTTCCCCATGGAGACCACCCACAGGCAATGTGGGATTTGCGGGCTCAGACAACATTTCTTCTCTGGTTCCCGACATTTCCAGACATAGGGGACTCCAAAGCAGGGACCGAACGTCCATGAGGCCCGATCCAGAGGCCACCGAATAATCCACCCTGAACTCCCCGGTGAGTTTCCAAAGCACATACTCTTTTCCTGAGATAAAACGTCTGGTCTTGGAGAAAGTCTCGGGTCTCTCTTCCCTTAGCCACATGATCTTGTAAAGGGGATACATGGGATGCACCGGGCAGCCCGTCTCTTGGTAAAGCTGGACAGCAAGGGAGCTCTTCTTGATCCTGGCCGCCTGGTTGGATGCCCTGCCATCAGCCCAAGTTAGGAGTCCCGTCAATGGTTTGCCCTTATTGTCCAGCGCTACAAAACTATGGAGGGCTCCTCCCAGGCTGATGGCCCGACAATCTCGAGGACTTTGGGAGGACTTTTTCAAGGCACTCTTGGCAGAGTCAATGGCAGCCTGCAACAGGGAATCGGGATCCTGCTCCTGCCAGCGCCTCCCAACATCCAGGGCAGAATACTCCGAGGAGGCAAAACCCAATATCTCTAACTTTTCGCTCACGACCAAGCTCTTGCAGCTCCCTGTTCCCAGATCTATGCCCAGGTACCAGCCCCTTGCCATCAGCCACCCTCCTGAGATCTCCGAAGAGAATAAACCTCAGGGTTGACTACATGCTCGGGCATCCCTCCTCTGAGCACAGCCAGGCAAGCCTCCACAGACATCCACCCCATGGCGCTTGTGGCTTCATCCGTGTGGGCCCCCATATGAGGCGTAAGGAGAACCTGCGGCATCTTGATCAGTGGGTTGGACTCCTGGGGTGGCTCCAGACTCAAGCAGTCCAAACCAGCTCCAGCCAGGTGTCCGGTTTCTAAAGCTTGGATCAAAGCTTCCTCATCCACTAGCTCCCCCCTGGCTGTGTTTACTAGAAAAGCCCCCTTCTTCATCCTGGCCAGGAACTCCCGGTTCACCATCTTTCTCGTGGAAGCCATCAAGGGAAGATGCAGGCAGACCACGTGGCTCATCTCCAGTAGTTTCTCCAGGGGGAAGAGCTCGGCTCCCACTTCCTTGGCCTCCACCTCCTTCACAGCCGGGTCATGGGCCGCCACTTTACACCCAAAACCCCTCAACCTTATGGCAACCTCCCTCCCTATCCTTCCCAAACCCACGATCCCCACGGTCTTTCCCCTAAGGCCCATCCCAGAGAGCCTTGGCCAAAGACCTCTCCTGGTTGAATCTACTGCTTCCGTGAGCCTTCTGGCCAAAGCTATGATCAGCCCCACTGTGAGCTCCGCCACCGCAGCAGAGTTGGCACCCGGAGTGTTGCTTACCACTATGCCCCTGCGTGTAGCTTCCTGGAGATCAATGTTGTCCAGCCCCACGCCGTACCTGGCTATGACCTTAAGCTTTGGGGCTGCTTGGATCACAGAAGAATCTATCTCGTCCAGTCCTGCTATGAAGCCATCCACATCCCGGACCAGAGGTATGAGCTCTCGGGCCCTCAGAGCCCGTGGCAAGCTGTTATAGATTACTTCACCCACCGCCTCTTCCAGCTCCAGCCTGAGATCCTTTGCATGTACGCCGAAGGTGGTGGGGGTGACCAACACCTTGCACTTCTTGAGATCAACCACCTCGGGCCTCCCATCTGTCATTACTGCACCTGGATCCCAAAATAGCCTAGCCCGTTTCTCCAGCAGATATCCTGGACCATGTTGCCCAGCAGATCTAGCTCAGGAGGAAGTTCTCCCCTTTGTACCTGCTGCCCCAAAAATCTACACAGAAGCCTCCTGAAGTACTCATGCCTTGGGAAAGAGAGAAAGCTCCTTGAATCAGTGACCATCCCCACAAAGAGGCTCAGGAGCCCTATGCTTGAAAGGGCTCTTAGCTGGCTCTGCATTCCGAAACTCTGGTCGTTGAACCACCAGGCAGGACCCAACTGGATCTTCCCCGGAATCCCTACCCCCTGGAAACACCCAAGGAGTGATGCCACACTATCGTGATCCTTTGGGTTTATGACGTAAAGGATGGTTTTAGCCAGCCTTCCCTCCTGCTCCAAGGCATCCAGGAATCCGGCCAAACCTCTGGCCAATGGCTCATCCCCCATGGCGTCGTAGCCCGTATCCGGACCAAGGGAACTCCATGCCTTGAAGTTCACATTGCGCAAGGCACCCAAATGAAACTGCTGGACCCATCCCCTCTCCCAGTTCATCCTGGCCAAGTCCAGCAGAAGGGCGGTTCTGTACGCCCGGACCTCTCGCTGCATTGGCCGCTGGCCTCTCATCGCCTTATTCAAAGCCCTATTGGCATCTTCCTGGTCAAAGGGCTCATAGCAAAGCCTCTCCAAACCATGGTCCGAGGCCCTGCATCCCGCCAAGTGAAAGGCTTCGTGCCTTTTTCTTAAAGCCATCACCAGAGAATCGTAATCTCTTATATCTACTCGGGACCTTTCCTGGAGCTTTTCAAGCCAAGGAAGAAAGGTCTCTGGAGCCTCAACTGCCATGGCCCTGTCGGGTCTGAAGCAAGGCAACACCTTTACCGCAAAATCCGGTTCCTCCTGGAGGGAAAGATGGGAAGAGAGCTCAGCGGCTGGATCATCGGTGGTAAAAAGCACCTTCACATTCATTCTCTTTAGAAGGTTCCTGGCCGCGAATGGTTCTGTACGAAGCATGTGGGAACAGTGATCATATATCTCCTTTGCGTTGCCAGGGCAAAGGACTCTGTCGGATATTCTGAAATACCGCTTTAGTTCCAGATGCGTCCACAAGAAAAGAGGGTTGCCCAGTGTCTTAGGCACGGTTGCTGCCCAGACCTGGAATTTTTCCTCATCAGTGGCATTTCCGGTGATGAGGTTCTCATCCACGCCGCATGCCCTCATGGCCCTCCATTTGTAGTGGTCGCCCTCCAACCAAATGCGGGTCAGATTTTGAAATCTGCGGTCAAAGCAGATCTCTGCCACAGGCAGATGGCTGTGAAAATCGAAAATGGGCATGTGCTCTGCGAATTCGTGATATAGGGCTTTTGCCGCCTTGGTGCTGAGCATGAAGTCTTCGGAAAGAAAGCTTGTCATGAGTCTTTGACCTCCTGGGATTGCCCCAGTTTATGCAGAATCTCCCCTGCTCTCTTCACTAGGAGGATCCCTTCTTCTTCCCTTCCCTCATACTCTTGGGGGCTGAGGCTTCTGTGATCCATGTAGCCCAGGTTGATCTTTCGGCAGAGCTCTTCTGGAATTCCTGTGGCCAGCACCACATTGACATCCGGGATCTCGATGCCATCGCTGTAAGTTCCGGTTCCCTTCACATGGGTCAGGTGAGCCAGAACGCCTCTGGGCACATGCTTGAACCTGTCCATCTGGACCAGAAAATAATCCCTCACGTGATAACCTATGCCTTCAATGTAGTTGCCCCAGGTCCTGGAGACCTCCCGCACATGGGGTCCGTAGATTATGAGGGTTCCGCCCGGAGCAACCACCTGCTCCAGTTTGTACATGACCTTGCCGGCGGTCCAAAGCTCGTCATAAAGCTCAGCAGCACATCCCAGAACCAGATGGTAGGTTTTTTCTTTGAGCACTATGTGGAGCTGGGAGGAAAGATCTGCGGCCCTGCTCCAGCTCTCCTTCAGATCCCCTACAAAAAGGCCACAGAGACTCTCATCCTGTTTGACCACCATGGCTGCGCACAGCACCGGAACCGGCACCAATTCTGCGGCCTTATGAATGAGCTCTCTGACCGGAGTTTCCTTGACTCCAATGATTTTCCTACAGGTTATGACCGCTCCTAGCCAATGGAAAAAATGGAGGAACTCCCCACCGGATATTCCGGGAAAAAGGTACTTGGCCCCCCCTGAGAAGCCTACTACCTCGTGAGGAAATACCGGCCCCACCACCAGGATCAGGTCATAATCCAAAACAGCCCGATTGATTTTCACCTCCACTTCCTCTGCCAGGAGTCCCTCGGAGATGCTTTCCACTTCTTCCCTGGATATGGAGCCAAGGCTGCAAAGAGTTTCAGGCTTGTCCCACCTGTGATCCAGAAAAGCATTACCAGGCCAAATATCTCCAGTATGTTGAATCCCGTACAGAGCCAATATCTTGTCTTTTCCCAAAGGCGGATGGGTGCCCAATGCCACCATGAAGTCCATTTGTTTGCAATTGCTTCCCACCACCTCTTGCAAGGCCCTAACCATCATAGGGAGAGGGCATGTCCTGGTGGCATCAGGGGTAAGCACTAAGACCTTTTTACCCTGATAAGCCTCCCTGGGGATGCCCCTCATCAGGATCTCCCTGACGCTTTCTAGTCCCATGTTCTTTTTCGGTGATCCTTGGCCTGTGACCATTTAAAATCCCCTTTTCTTGTGCCCTTCCAAACCGCTCGATCCTAGCCTCGGGTGCCACTTAGTCCATGAGGGCCCCCCCGTTAACATCTAGAATCTCCCCGGTTATGAATGAAGCTTCATCCGAAGCCAAAAACAACACTGCCCTGGCCACATCTTCTGGTTTCCCAAGCCTTCCCAGGGGTATTGAGGCAATGATCTCTTTCCTTCGCTTTGGCGTCCACTGGGCACTCATCTCGGTCTCTATGGCGTGGGGGGAGACCCCATTTACTCTCACCCCATATGAGGCCAGATGCCTGGCCAGGGTCTTGGTAAGGGCATCCATCCCGGCCTTGGAAGAGGCATATCCTGGGGCAGAGGTTATGTCCCCCATCTTGGCGGCGATGGAGGAGACGTTGAGAATTACCCCTGAACGCTGCTTTTTCATTAAGGGAATCACCGCCTTGGAACAATTGAAGGCCCCTTTCAGATTGACCCTGAGCACCAAATCCCACTCCTCCTCTGTGACGGTCTCTATGCTCCCCCTGCGAATGATCCCGGCATTGTTGACAAGCACGTCTACTTTCCCCAATGCCCTGGTTGTCTCCTCAAAGGACCGAAGCACATCTTCACTCCTGGACACATCGCAGGCAATGCAAAGGAGTCTTTCGCTGTCTCTGCCATCCAGATCCATCCTGAACCTCTCCAGGGCCTGCGCATCCATATCCAGAGCAGCCACTTTGGCTTCCTCGCCGAGGAAACCCTCGCATATGGCCCTACCTATGCCTCTTGCAGCCCCTGTCACCATTACTACCTTGTTCGTGAATCTCATCTCCTCAACTCCTGTTCAAGATCCACCACCTTAAGCAAGCCTCGGGCAAAGCAGGGATAATACTCCTTAAAGCCTGTAAACCTTCATTTCCCAAAAAGAAGATTTGGCACATAGAGAGTCGCCTCCGGCACGACTATGACGAGCGCTATGGTGAGTACTGTAGCTATGAAAAATGACAGCGACTCCTTGACGTACTCCTGCACAGAGCAATCCAGAATTGTGCAGCCCGCATACATGGCCGCCCCAACCGGTGGGGTCATGTTGCCCAAAGTTATGGTCATAACGAATACAACACCGAAGTGTACTGGATCGAACCCCACCTTCTTGGCGATGGGCAGGAAAATGGGAGTCAACATCAGAATCAGCACGGAGCCATCCACAAACATTCCGGCCACCAGTAAGAATGCCATCATTATGAGAAGCAGCACTTGGGGGTTGTGTCCGCTTACGCCCGTGAGCCAAACCGCGATGCTTTCTGGGATTCTCTCCAAAACTATCCCATAGCCGAATATGGCCGAGAGGGCTATTATGAACATGACCCCGCCTATGTCAGAGGTGGTCATCCTATCTACCTCTTTGAAAGTTCCGCTCTTTAGTTCCCTGTGTGCCAAAACCCCCACAAAAAGCGCATAAACCACTGCAAAAGAACCGATCTCAGAGGGGGTGAAGGCTCCTGTCCTCAACCCAAATAGAAGCGCAAAGGGAAACACAAGGGCCCAAAAGCTCTCCCAGGTAGTTCTCAGGACTTCTTTGGGCCTTGGAAAGCCTTTTCTTCCTGGCTCGAACCCCTTGAGCTTGGCGTCCACGGCCACTGCCACCATGTAAAGAATAGTCAACAGAACCCCAGGCACTATTCCCCCGGCAAAAAGCCTTCCTATGGAAACTTGACCCACTGTACCGTAAAGTATGAAGCCTATGCCCGGTGGAATGATGGGAGTGATGATGGATGTCCAGACATTCACTGCTACCGTGTAGCCCCTGGAGTAGCCCCTCCTGAGCATCTCAGGACCCAGCATCCTGGTCTCCATGGCTGCATCGGCTATGCAGGAACCGGAGACCCCACCCATCAAGGTGGAAAGAAGCACGTTCACTTGTGCCAGACTGCCCCTCATATGGCCCACCAATACCTCTGAGAGGTCAAGGAGCCTCCTGGTTATCCCAGCCCCGTTCATTAGATTCCCGGCCAGGATGAACATGGGAATGGCCAATAGGGCAAAGTTCTGGGTCTGGGAAAGAGAGACTTGAATTGGGATGGTGATGGGCAACTCGGGGTGTTGCAAAAAGAATATGAATCCAGATATGCCAATGGCGAAGGCCACAGGCATTCCCATGGCCAGAAATAGCACAAACGCGCAAATTACTATGAGCAATTCACTGGTCTCCTGTTTTCAGAATTGCGCACCTAACCCTGCCTATTCGCCAAGAGCTATAAGGTTGCGCTACTCCCCCAAGCCCCAGGTGCATTGAGCTATCCTCAGATATGTACCTGGGCAAGAGTCGGGAGTGAAAAACATAGCCCCTTCAAGCATGAATCAGTTCATTTTAGGAGATCGTTATATTGCCCCGCATCATTGGCCACTGCTTAGTAATGCAGGCTAAGTGCCTTTTACCTCCCGTTTTATCTTGGTCAGAGCCGTCAAGAGCAAGAAAAACGCCCCCACGGGCACGCTCAGGGTGACCCAGGCATAGCTGAATCCAGGGATTCCCTGGAAAGTTCTGATTCTCGTTGTATAGGACAACCAGGAACCATATCCCATTAGGTAAATGAGAAAAAGGCTTATGATAAAATAATTTGCCAATCTCAGCCTTCTTTGCCAGGCTTGAGGGAACATCCTCACCAACACATCCACGTTCATGAGCCTATCCTCCCTCCAAGCCACATCAGCACTCAAGAAGCAGCTCCAAGCAAATAGACAGGTGCTCATGTCTATGGCCCAGTTCATGGGAGAGCCCAAGAGCCTAGCCAAGGCAGCAGTGAATATGAGGATCACCATGGCCCAGAGCGTTGCCCTAGCCACAGCCCCTTCTACTTCGCAGGCACGTTGATAGACTCTGCTCATGCTTCAACAGTCTCCAGGCTTGTCTGGGGTGCGGGACCTTGGGAGAACAAGCCTGGGCCCATGTATGCCCATGGCCCAGGCCCCTGGATGGCTCACTTGGTCTTGCCCAGCTCCTTGTGCACCTTTTGCTTCACATCGGCTATTTTCAAAACCTCATAGGCCTTTTCTCCAGCTTTCTTGAAAGCTTCAATATCCACGTCTTCCACAACGATCATGCCCTTGTCCTTGAGCTGCTGCTTTACCTCCTTTTCCAGTTTTTCCAGTATCAGTTTGGAGGTCTCCACACCAGCCCTCTCGCACTCCTCTACCAAAATCTTCTGATAGTCCGCAGGAAGGCTGTTGAAGAATTTGGAGCTTATCACCTCAAAATTTATGAGCATTATATGCCTCGTCTCGTTGGCGTATTTCAACACCTCGTAGAAGCGGCCTGCAGGGATGTTGTTGTAAACCAGTTCCACTCCGTCTGCCACTTTCTGCTGTAGGGCCGGATACATGTCTCCGAATGCCAGGGCTACGGGGGTGGCCCCCAGCGCGCGAATGGACTCTTGCCAGATGGGAGCGGGCGGAGTTCTTATTCGCAAGCCCTTGAGGTCTTCTGGCCTGCGGATGGGTTTGTTGGTAAAAAAATGCCTGTAGCCCTGCACCCAGCTGAAAGAAAGGACCTTGAGACCGTGCTTGTTGGCCAGCTCATCCAGCCACTGTTTGACCGTAGGAAGCTCCTTAAGTTTCTGAACCTCTTCTAAAGTCTGCGCGAAATAGGGCCCGTTCATGATAGCTATGCCGGGCACATAATTGCCCATGCGAGCCGAGTCGGTGTTTTGCCCTATGTTGGCCCCTTGGCGGATTTGCTCTATGATGTCCTCCTCCACCCCCAGTTGCGCACTGTGAAAAACCTCTATCTTAAGACCTCCTTTGGTCTTCTCTTCCACCGCCTTGGCCCAGTTGAGAAAGCCCTGATGGTAGGGCTCTGAGGGCCCAAGCACGTGATTAAACCTTAAGGTGTACTTCTGCTGAGCCTCGGCAACCCAACCGTACCCGGCGAGGCAGAAAAAGATTACTACCGAAATTCCCCATGCCCATCTCTTGAGTTTCATCTTTGCCCTCCTTTCACTTTGAATTGACCTTCCAGATGAACTCTGGCTTCTCCCGTTTCCCCCTGCGAGAGGGTCTCCCTGGACCCCAGCTAACTAATGGCTCATACATTATGAAGGGCCTCCAGAAATTCCCTGGTTTTTTTGGTTATGCGCTCCAGGGCTCCCTCGGCCACAGAAGCCTTGTCTACCAGCTCGCTTCCTATGCCCACTGCCATAGCGCCTGCCCTGATGAACTCGGCAGCATTTTCCAGGTTCACTCCTCCTGTTGGTACCATTTCCACCTGGGGAAGAGGCCCCTTGAGGGCCTTTATGTAAGATGGTCCGCCTATGGCTCCTGCTGGGAAGACTTTTACCAAATCGGCCCCAGCCTCCCAGGCGCTCAAGATCTCTGTAGGGGTCATGGCTCCGGGGATCACCACAACCCCTGCCTCCCTGGCAAATGCAATGAGTTCCATGCTCAACGATGGGCTTACCAAAAACTGGGCCCCCGCCTCCAAGGCCTCCCCTGCCATCTTTACGTTTATGACTGTCCCAGCCCCCACAAAAACTTTTTTCCCCATCTCCTGGCGCAACTCCCGGATAGCCCTTAAGGCCCCATTTACGGTCATGGTGATCTCGATCAGGTGGGAGCCTCCTCTTACCAAGGCCCAAGAGACATCTATCGCCTCTTTGGATGTAGCCACCCTCACCACGGGAATGAGCCTTTCTAGACGTATGCTGTCCATAACACCTTGCTTATTCATGGAATTCTCACCTCATATCTCCAAGATGTCCGGCCTTTTAAAAGAAACGCCCCCCACATGGAATTCCAGCACAGGGTAGGTAACAGGGAAGGTTATCATACAGGGACCTTCCCTAGTGGCCATTATGGTGTCCTCGCTCTTGGTGCCTGTTTTGGAAGGGTTCCAGGTGAAGGGTTGATTCTCCTGAATCAATTCCATGGTTTGGAGATTGGCCCTATAATCCCTCCCGGTGTAGCCTGTGGCGCCTCCTTGATGGTGCAATCTCCATTCCTCCGGATACCCTTTGTCTTTGTAAGCCCGGATGCCCTGGAAAAGAACATCCTTTGCCCATGCCCCCGGGCGGGTGGCGGCCATGAATATGCAATCTATCTCCACGTTGGCCAGGTATCTGGTTCTGAGTTCCATGGGCAAGCTACCAAAGTGCACAAAACGTGTGAGGGAGACTATGAGACCCCATTTTCTGGCGTTCACAGACAGCATGAAGTACTTCTCTATGGCCTTTTCTGAGGGAATGGGATGACGGAACCGCCAGATCCTCTCATCAGCCGCAGCCATGAGAGTCACGCAGTCTATACGTTGCCTCCAGAGCTCTTGAGAAAGCTTGCCCACCACCTCACATTCCTTTTGCCCTGGCCTGGCCTCTTGGAGGACTTTTTCCAGCGACTCGGAAACCTTCCCACCAAGCCATCTGTACCGATCCACCTCTTGTGGAGTCAAGGAGTAGCGAAGCCTGGCTATCTCCTCGGTGAGCACATCCGCACCTGGGAAGGGCACGTCGCTGGCGAGCCTGCCATCCCCTACAAGCTGTCGAACTATGCCCATCTCGTTGTCTTCGTGCCACTCGAAGCTCTTAAACTCAAAACCCTGAGCTGAAAGAGCTTCCTCCTCCATCATGCGGGGGAGTTCGATATTGTTGGAAATCACGAACTTGGCCTCCCTGAACAGAAGCAAGGATGTGGCCCCCATCTCTGTAGTGATCCCCACTAGGTTGAGTCCTCCGCAGGTCATCCAAGAGAAATTGGCCTGCCTCTTGAGAAGAAGCGCGTAGTATCCTTTGGAGTCCAAAAACTCCCTTACTCTTCTATGCTTTTCCTTGATCTCCTCCCGCTCAGGCATCCGGCTAGGCCCCCCCTTTCCTTTGCCCTTTAATGAAACCCGGATCCCAACAAAGCCTGCTGTCTCCCATTATCGCTCCACCCTCTTGGGTGAGGGGGCTTTCTGAGGGGCCGGGGGTGTGATCCCCCAATTCGTCCCCTCAGAAAAGAACCCGGGTTGAGAGACCACCTTTACTGGGCCAGCACCTCTGCCCAGGTCGTGACCGGCCACTCTTTCCTGAAAAGCTCCTCCACAGCAGGCTTGCCCTTGTTTCGGAAAGACTGCGCGTCCGGTATGACCACTTGCATGCCCTTTCTTTGGAGATTCACAAGGATCTGCCCTTCGCTCTTTTTGATCTTATCGTTTGCTTTCTCGCATGCCTCTTTGGCTGCCTTTAGAATCAAAGCCCTATCGCCTGGGGGACGCTCCTCCAAAAACCTCTTGTTAATGAGAATGCCCCCTGTCTGCACCAGGTGGTTGGTCATGATGAGGTGAGTTTGAACCTCTTCCAACTTGAATGAGGCAATCTGGGGTAGATCCCCTTCGGAGGCCTCTGCCTTACCTTCTTTGAGGGATTTGTAAAGATCCGGCAGAGGAATAGGCACTGGATCAGCTCCTATCTCTTTCCAGACAGCTATCCAGGTTGCCACTGTGGGCAAGTCTCAATTTGAGCCCGTATACGTCTGCAGGGGTGTAAAGAGGCTTCTTGGCCATGGTCTGCCTGAGACCCCGGTATACTATCCCCAGGTATGTCATGTTTCCCTTGGTCTCCACCAGCTCCCTGGCCTTTTTCCCCAAAGGCCCCTCCCAAACCCTCATGAAATGGTCGAAGTCCTTCATGACATAGGGAGCATTGAAGAAAAAATATTGGGGAGCGAAGACCTCCAGGGGCCTTCCTCCTGTGGCCTGCATCTCCACCTTACCCTGGCTGCACCAGTCATTGATCTCCTCCTCGGAGCCGGCTCCGTGTTGCACTTCCACTCGAAGTCTGCCCGCACTTTCCTTTTCCACAATGTTCTTGAAGATCTCGCTGGCATCACACAAAATGTGGCCTGTTTTGAATGGGCTCGCCACTCTTATCTGGGTGCCTTTGGAAGTCTGTGGCGGTTCTGTTGTAGTCGGGAGTTCTGCGCAGCCCCAAACTAGGCCCACCAGTGAAATGGCAGCCAATGCCCAAAGGCGTGATATGACTTTCATGGCTTTGCTCCCCTTTTTTTCTGCAGGTCACTTCTTCATTTCGCTTATGAGTTTCCCATAGAACTCGTGGTCTTGGGCCATGAGCTTCCCGAAATCAGACGGGCCCTTATAATCCAGATTAACAGCCATATCCTTGGCGTTTTTTACAAAGCCAGGATCCTCCATGGCCTTCTTGAAACCATCGTGAAGCTTTTTCAGCACCTCCTGAGGGGTGCCTTTGGGGGCTACTAAGCCTCTCCACATGCCCATGACAAAATCAATGCCCTGTTCCTTCACCGTGGGCACCTCGGGGAACATCTCCAGGCGCTTTCCCGAGAACAGAGCCATTATCTTTAGTTTTCCTGCCTGCACGTGGTTTATGCCCTCGGGGGGGGGACACGGAGACCGCGTTTACATGCCCTCCTAGAATGGCGGTGACCGAGGGGCCCCCTCCTGAAAATGGAATGTGGTTGAACTTGACCCCTGTCTTTCTTTCAAAGGCCACTGCCACCAGGTGCACCCCTCCCCCGGCGCCAGAGTTTCCAACGGTGATGGTTTCTGGGTTTTTCCTGGCATAGTCCAGAAAATCCTGGAGGTTTTTCCAGGGGGCATCCGAACGTACCAGAAACATCGATGGATCGCTTACCACATTCAAGATGGGCTCGAAGTTCTGATACGTGAATGCTGTCTTGACCTGATGGGGTAGGATGGTCAGGGGGGTCACCGCAGCCGTGAGGATATAGCCGTCGGGCTTGGCTTGAGCCCCTTCCGTGTACCCCACAGCCCCTCCCCCACCCGGCTTGTTCACTATCACCACTGCCTTTCCCAGATACTTGCCCGCTGGGGTGGCCAGAGCCCTGAAGATGAGGTCTGTGGCACCCCCGGCTGCCCAAGGCACTATGATCTGGATCTCCTTTGTGGGAAAATCTGCAGCCCAAGAGGGTGTGGCCAATCCCACCCCCCATGCCATGAGCCATAGAAGAAAACATTTTTTCCAGCGCATGCGAGCCTCCTTTCTGAACCGCAGGGTTCACTTTCCTGAGAGATCCTTTTTCCTCCCCCTTTCTCTCGCAAGTCTTATGATCCCCCTCATCGCGGGGTATGAAAGAAAAAACCCTGTGGCCAGAAGAAAGCCCAGGGCAATAGGCCTCTCAAGGAAGATCTGGAAGTTTCCGTGGGAGATCATGAGAGACTGTCTGAAGGCCACCTCCAACTTGGGGCCCAGCACCAGAGCCAGAAGAAGCGGCGCCCCTTCGTAGGAAAGCACCCTCATCCAGTACCCTATGATCCCGAACAGGAGCATCACCCAGATGTCAAAGATAGAGTTATTGACTGTGTACATACCAGTCACACAAAACAGCACAACCATGGGTATCAGAAACCTTTTGGGAATCCTGAGGATGTTTGCAAAAAGAGGCACAAATGGCAGATTCAGAAAGAGCAAGATGAAATTCCCTATGTACATGCTGGCCACCACCCCCCAGAACAGGCCTGGATGTTCGGCAATGAGGGTGGGGCCGGGGGTGACGCCGTGGATAAGCAAAGCCCCCAGCAGGATGGCAGTGGGTGGGGCAAAAGGGATTCCCAACACAAAAAGGGGAATGAAAGCGGCCTGACAGGCTGAGTTATTGGCGGACTCGGGTCCTGCCACCCCTTCTATGGCACCCTGACCGAACTGCTCCGGGTGTTTGGAGATCTTTCTCTCCACCATGTATGCGGAGTAAGTGGCTATGACAGGAGCAGGCCCTGGTACAAGGCCCACCCCAAAGCCTATGCCTGCACCCCTGAGAATGGCCCCCATGGCGGTCTTCAAGTCCTTCCAATTGGGGTAGAGCTCCCTGAGTTTGGGCACTAGCACCTTCTGGGCCTTGGAATCCTCTTTCCTTCCTATATCGGCCAGAACTTCACCTATGCCGAAGAGCCCTATGGCCACAGCCACAAACTCTACGCCTCCCAAAAGAGAGCTGGATCCAAAGGAGAAACGCTGGGTGCCTGTGACAGGGTCCATTCCTATGCAGCCTATGATTAGCCCCACCACCGCCATCATGAGAGATTTGAGAAGAGAAGCCCCCGTGACATTGCTGAGCACCACGAAACCAAACACCATGAGAGAGAAGTACCCAGGGGGTCCAAAGGCCAGGGCCGCCTCTGCCAAAGGAGGAGCCAGGAACACCAGCCCACATATCCCTAGGCTGCCGGCTATGAAGGAGCCAATGGCGCACATAGCCAGGGCCGGGCCTGCTCTTCCCTTCTGAGTCATGCGATACCCATCTATGCAGGTGATGACAGAGGCGGTCTTACCAGGCACATTCAAAAGAATGGATGTGGTGGAGCCTCCGTACATGGCACCGTAGTAGATACCGGCCAGCATGATGATGGCTGAGGTGTGGCTCAACCCGAAAGTGGCTGGAATGAGCAAGGCTATTGCCGCTATGGGCCCAATGCCCGGGAGCACTCCTATGAGCGTGCCCACGATGGCCCCCATGAGGCAGTAAAACAGGTTGTCCATGGTGGTGGCTATGGAGAAGCCTTCCATCAGATGGTTCAGGGACTCTATCATCGGAATGCCTCACATCCCCAGAAGGCCCCTGGGAAGGGGCACCTGAAGCCATCGTACGAACACAAGATAAGAGACGCCAGCCACCCCCGAAGCAAGAAAGAAGTTCAAGGCCCAAGCCCTGGAGCCCGTAAGACCAAAGAGTACCAAGAGCAGAACAAAGGATGTCAGCAGATAGCCCAGGGCATCCAGAAGCAAGACGCACAAAGCCATTGCCCCTACAAAGGGCAGAACTCTTTTCAACGAGGTCCCCCAAGACAAGCCTTCACGAGCGGCCTCATGCTGCCAAATGAAACGCACAGTCCATATACCTGATAGGAGCATCAAAAGGGCTCCCATGGCCATGGGAAACATGCCTGGCCCTGGCATCCTGAGGCTTCCCAGGGGCATTCCGAGAGAAAGGACAACGGTCACAGCCCCTCCCAGGAAGAGCACAAATCCGCCTGCTACCTGTGCCCTCATGCAGGGTCCCTCTCTTCTTTTTCCCCCGAGGCGCTCTTCATGGTCCTTAAGAGATCTTCCCTTATCATCTCCCTCACGTAATCCAAATGCTCCAGCATCCTTGCCTTTGCTGACTTGCCATCACCTTCTCGAATGGCCTCGAATATGGCCTTGTGCTGCTTGAGTAGATCCTCTTTCCTCTCGCTCCTTGTGGTGAACTGTTTCATCTTGAAGTAGGCGTGGAAGCTCTCTTCCAGGCCTTTCATGAGGTGCATGGCTATGACATTGTGGGTAGCGGCTGCTATGGCCGAATGGAACTCCAGATCCGCCTTCTCCCAGGCCTCTTCCGGGGGCTTGACCTGTTCCATCTTGGACAAGAAGCCCTTCATCCTCCTGAGATCGCCTCTGGTAGCCTCGGAAGAGGCCCTTTCGGCGCACCAGGCCTCTATGAGCCTTCGGATTTCCAGGAACTCGAATATGTTCTCGGCCTGTCCCTCCAATATGATGGACAGAGGGGGATTCAGATTTGCCTTTAGAGAGGAGATCACAAAAGTACCTCCTCCCTGGCGAGACTCCAGCAAGCCCTCGGCCCTTGCCCTATGTATGGCCTCCCTCACGGACTGTCTGCTCACACCCATCTCCATGGCCATGGCTCTCTCCGAGGGAAGCCTTTCCCCGGGCTTAAGGCGGCCTGTTGCAATTAAAGAAACTAGCTGCCTGTAAACCACATCCGTGATCTTCCTGGGCTTCACCATGGAAAAAAGAGCTCCCTGTCCCAAGGCCCCTTAGCCCTCCTGTTCATTTTACTAGTCAGAAAAAAACAATGGACGGGTGGTCATACCACCCGTCCATTTCTCCTATCACCCTTCCCTGTCTCTGTCAAGCGTTTTTGGCCTGCCCTGAGAAGGGAATCAAATTGGAATTATTTTGGAAGAGATTTCAAGGCCTTTTCTCCAAGATAATCCTATACCCCTGGCCGGTCTCTTCTTCATGGGAGACTCTCCATCCTTCCATGGAGGCCGCCCTTGCCACATTCTCCCTGCTGGTCTCAGTGTCTACCAAGACCTCCATGGTACCCTGGCTCATTTCCTTGAGGCCCTGAATAACCATCAGTACAGGTTGCGGGCAGGACAAGCCCCTGGCATCCACTGTTTTGTCAGCCATTCCAGCACCTCCTTTCAGACTCTTTTCAGGTTGGTAAAACCGATGAAAAGACACATGGCCAAAGCCAAAGCCACAGCCGTGGCACCGTGAGGACCTATGCCTTGGGGACTGCTGGCCAGGCCAAAGTTGTGAGCCAAGGCTGCCCCCACTATCATCCCCAGCACGAAGATCCCGGCATCGTTGTCTCCCTCTCCTGCCATGAAGAGTTGTCTGCCAGGGCACCCCCCAGCCAAAGCAAAAGCCAGGCCTGCAACCAGCATGCCGGCAAAGTTCCAAAAGTGCTGGGAATGCGCCACAGGCTGCTTCTCAAAACCTGGATGGAACTGGCCCAGGATCAGATTTACAATCCATGCCACCACTACCAGGGCGATCATTCCGGAAAAAAGGTGCACTTGACGAAATAAAAGCAGATCTCGAATCCCGCCCATGGTGCAAAAACGGCTTCTTTGAGCCAGTGTTCCTATCAAAAGCCCAGCGCCAAGGGAAATCAGAAGTGGAGCTTTGGCAGCCCCCGGTCCCTGAAGGCTGTAAAAGAGGATTCCACTTGAGGGCTGACCCTCCACTGGCGGATATATCAGCCTGAGGGCCAAAAGCCCTGTCATCACGATGGGGATCAGGAGGCCCACAGAGGTGCTCTGCGGATTGCTGCGTCCGAGAGAATAGCCCCCTTTGAAAAAAAGAGTCCCTATCCATATCCCAGTACCCAGTCCCACCAAGCCCAAGATGGCGTTACCATCTCCGCCCGCAAGCCTAAGAAGAGCCCTCCAGGGACAGCCCAGAAAAACAAGGGCACCTACCATGGCGCAAATTCCTAGAAGGAATCTGGCCACAGGGGCCGAGCCCCCCCTGGGTCTGAATTCTTTAAAGACCAGGGCAGATAGGAAAGCTCCTAAAACAAAGCCCATTATCTCAGGCCTCAAATACTGAACTACCGAAGCCCTATGAAGACCTATGGCGCCTGCTATGTCCCTTTCCATGCAAGCCACACAGATGCCCATGTTGGGAGGGTTCCCCATCTTTTGGAGCAAGGGAGCCATCAGGCCTATGCCAGCCCCTACCGCCACAATACCCCAACGTGTAGAGAATAAATTGCCTCTCATCTCTGTGCCTCCTTTCTATTGATGCCAATTGGCATCCAATGTTAGTTGGCCATCCCATGCTCTTGGGGGTTCCAACATGGCCGAAACATGCCTGGGCTTGAAAGATTGGGACCTGTGCCTCCAACCAAGGCTGAACCATACGGGTTATAAACGAGCAAACCGTCTAAATATTCCCAAGGCCGGCCTGCGAGTCGAACGCAGCAGGATGGTTGTTAGCCATCCCCATACGGGTTTGCAGCCCGCGGGGAGCCCCGGCTCCCTTCACCGGCCTCTGCTTCAAGAAAACCTTTCTAAGGCACCTCTGAGGATCCAAGGAGGAACAAGGCTGCCCAAGGCGAAGGATTCAAAATCCCACATTTCCATGAGCAATGGATGGTAGGCCGAAATTTTAAGACCAAGTTTTTCCCACATCTCTGCGCATTTGGACCCCATGGCCATTACCTCCGCTGCGGATGAATTTCGAAACTCTCTTGGCAGGACCCCTTCGGGCACCAGTTGGAGCCTGCCTTGCGGGCAAAGCCCACGGTTTTGGCGCACCGGGCCTACAGAGTGTATTTTAGCCGATTTAATCGTGATATACAATTTGCCAAATCGTTTTTTTAATTAACTTGACCATTGAATCTCAGCCTCTTGAGATCAAGCCTCAAACCTCAGGGCCCAACTCCCAGGTCCGGAACCTTTTCCAAAGGAGTTTTCTGGGATATGATGAGCCATGGGGCGCCATAGAAGGGCGCCCAAACAAGTGTTGAGGATCGCACCGGGTGAGGCCATCTCTCATAAAAGAGTTCAAGAAGATCCTGGGACAGGATCGCTGTCTGCATTTCCCAGAGGACCTTTATGCCTACTCACATGACTGCTATGCCAGGGGAAAACCCGAGCTCGTGCTTTTACCCAGGACCACTCAGGAGGTCTCATCCATCTTGCGCCTGGCCCATAGAGAAGCAATTCCCGTTACTGCCCGGGGAGCAGGCTCCAGCCTGTGTGGAGCCACAACCCCCATAAGGGGAGGCATAGTGCTGGCCACCAATCAGATGAACAGAATCCTAGAGGTGAGCCAGGAGGACCGCTTGGCTGTTCTGGAACCAGGTGTTGTAACCCTGAGGCTTCACCAAGCCGTGGAGGCAGTGGGACTCTTCTACCCGCCTGATCCGGCCTCTTATGCCATGTCCCTGATGGGGGGAAATGTGGCTACCAATGCAGGAGGCCCCCGTTGCCTTAAGTATGGGGTAACCAGGGATTACCTGTTGGGTTTGGAAGTGGTCTTGGCAGACGGGGAGGTGCTTCATACAGGAAGCCGAGCGGTCAAAGACGTTACCGGTTATGACCTTACAAGACTCTTCTGCGGCTCTGAAGGCACCCTCGGTGTCATCACCCGTATAACGGTCAGGCTCATACCCAAGCCTGAAACAAAGCGCACCATCCTGACCAGCCTAGGCACAGTAGAGGATGCCAGCCATATGGTGTCTCGCATCATAGGGGCCGGGATCTTGCCCACCACCCTCGAGTTCATGGATCAAGCCTATATCAGGACCGTGGAGGAGCTGATGCATCTGGGACTTCCCTTGGATGCCGGGGCCATGCTCCTGATCGAGGTGGACGGTTTTGAGGAGGCAGTGGAGCGCCAGGCCCGGATAGTGGAACAGTTCTGTAGGGAGCATGGAGCCCTGGATGTGGCCGTGGCCAAAAACTCACATGAAAGCGAGGAGCTGTGGCGAGGCAGGCGCATGGGCACAGTGGCCCTCATGAGAGCGGCCAAGCTTATGATATCCCACGACGCCACTGTGCCCGCAAGCAGCATCCCCGCTTTGGTGGCTCACACTCATGAAGTGGCCAGGCAGGCGGACCTCAAGGTGGTCATAATAGGCCATGCTGGGGATGGAAACATGCACCCTATATTCCTCCTGGACCCTACCCGCCCCCAAGAGATGGAACGTTTTCAGGAGGCATCCAAAGAGCTTTTCCGTTTCACTGTGGAGCGAGGCGGTACACTGTCAGGAGAACATGGAATTGGCCTCGAGAAGAACCCCTACTTCCATCTTCAGGTAAACGAAATAGGAATGCGCACCATGAAGGCCATAAAAAAAGCTCTGGATCCCAAAGGCATACTGAATCCAGGGAAATTCGTTTGAGCATGGACCCCAAAGAATTGGCCCGAATATTCTTTCGGTACACGCTTTTTATATGTGCCTTTCCGAATCCTCTTTGGGGTTTCCCACAGGAGTACAAAATATGCTGCCCCATGATCAAATCATGGAAGAAGCTTTCAAGTGCTCAGGATGTGGTTTTTGTTTAAGCGCATGTCCTGTATACAGAATATTGGGCATCGAGACTCTTGCCTCCAGGGGTCGGATGGATAGTGTTCGAGGCATGCTCTTGGGAGAGCTCAAGCTTTCCCCACGCATGGAGCAGATTCTTTCCACCTGTCTTATGTGCCAGGCTTGCGAGGCCTCATGTCCCCCTGGGGCGGCTGTTCATAAGGTAATCCTGGAGGGGCGTCACAGGGCGGTCCAGGAGAAAGGCCTGCCTTGGCCCAAAAGAATGGCTTTCAGAAGATTGCTCAAGAATAGAGGGGCATTGGCCAGGGCCCTGAGTCTTGTCAGAAAAATCCAGAGACCTTCCTCTGAGGAAGGGAATCCTGGCTTGAGGCACCTACCAACTCTTTTTTCAGGCCTTTCAGGGAAAAGGGCTCTTCCCCCCATTGCCAAGAAACCTCTGAGAGAGCGCTTTGCAGAGGTGGTGTCTCCGCCACCGGGGGTGGCCGTGAGAGGCCGTGTGGGCTTCTTTTGTGGCTGTTACATGGATTTTGTGGAGACTACCGTGGGAGATGCGGCTCTGAGGGTTCTATCCAGGGAGGGATTTGAGGTCTTTTTCCCCAGGGAGCAGGTCTGTTGTGGAGCCCCAGCATTTTACAGCGGAGACCTGGAGGGTACCTTGGAGATAGCCCTTTTGAATGGAAAGGCCTTCTCAAGAATGGATCTGGATGCAGTGCTGGTTACATGTGCCACCTGCGGCTCAGGGCTGGCAGAAGGCTACCAGATAGCAGCACAGCATCTGCAAGGAAAAGACAGGGCCGTGGTACAAGCACTCAGCCTAAGAACTCAGGATCTGAGCAAATTTCTCATTGCTCAAGGGCTGAGGCAGAGGCTTTCTCTCCCGGAGCCTTTGATTGTCACATATCATGATCCTTGCCATCACGTGCGGGGGCAGAAAATATCCCGTCAACCCAGAGATCTTCTCCTCTCTGTGGAAAACATCACCCTCAAGGAAATGGCCGAACCGGCCCGCTGCTGTGGAGGAGGAGGTTCTTTTAGTTTGAGCAACCCGGAGATCTCAGTGGAAATAGGAAGATGGAAGGTTCAAGACATCCTTTCCACAGAAGCGCAGGCAGTTGTGACCAGTTGCCCTGGATGCATCTTGCAGATTCAGGAGGTGGCCCAAAGAGAAGGAGCCGCATTCCAGGTTCTCCATTTGGTGGAGTTGCTGGATTTGGCTGCCGAAAAAAATACTTAACCCCCCTTCCAGTAGAAGGCCGGTTTCCAATCTGCCACCTGAAGCCGAGGCCCGAATCACCCTTTGACCTTGAACAAGATTGCCCCAGGGGGCCTGGACCCCCAAGGGCGAACCCGTTTTGGCGAAAAATCCGTGGTGCAACTCTTGGTTCAACCTCCCACGGGTTTGGGCTTGCACAGATCCTCCTCCTTTACTGCCACACGCCCGCAGTTGTCGCAGAAAAATTTGACCTCCTGAAGCTTGGGCTTGCAGATATGTTTCTTCTTCGAGGACTGCGCCCCGCAATACTCGCAGGTGTAAACTTTTGAGGCTTCTGTGGGGTCGCACAGGTGTCCAGCCTCTGGGGAAACTGCTCCACATGTCTTACAAGTATACATGGCCATTTTTGTCCTCCTTTGAATTTCTGCTTTGTTTCTCTCATGCTGTCCGCATGAGCTGTTGAAAGCAGTCTAACCGTGGGCCCGGGTGCCTTCAAGGCCCCCATGGACCGGTTGACAACTTTCTTCAGTATCTGATATTTATCGGACACTTCCATGGGCTCGTGAAGATTGAACCCCAAATAGCATGGAAGTAAGAAGCTTCTTTGAAGCTATGTCGAGGGCAAGCCAAGCCCAGTGATGATTTCATCTCTTGGAGGGCATGATTGCCTTTGCCCGTCAAAGTCCTGCCGCCGGGTGTCTTGAGAGCCTTCCAACAAGTAGGAAGGGATCTTTTTATACAAGGGCTTAATTCCTCCCACAGTGGCAACATGAGCCTGAGGGAAAAGGATATGCTTTGGATCACCCAAAGGGGGGCTCCTTTGGCCAGGCTAACAGCCAGGCAGCTGGTGCCTGTGTTTTTGGAGGATCCAGCTTGCCGTCCTGTGACAGCCTCAAGCGAACTGCCAGTCCACCTGGAGATACACCTTCGTAAGGGTCCAGGTGCAGTTGTTCATGCCCACCCACCGGCTGCAGTGGCCCTGTCCTTGAGCCAAGAGACCATCCAGCCTATGGACTTGGAAGGCTGCCACCACCTTCCTTGCGTGGATGTTCTTGCCTCTTGCGAGCCCTATGACCCAACGCAGATGGCCGGAGCTATTGGCAGGGCTCTGGAGAGTTCCCGCATAGTGGTGGTTCGGGCCCACGGCACCTTTGCATGGGGTAAAGACCTTTGGGAAGCCATGCATTGGAGTTCGGCCCTCGAGCACTCCTCAAGAATTCTTTTGTTGGCAAGGTTGAAATAGGTCTCAAGAAGAGGAGGCAGGCTGTGGCCGGGGCGACTTCTTCCCAGCAATTCCCTCTGGATCCACACCGTTGGTTTGTCTTTAGTACCATAGCATCGGTCTATTTTTTCGTTTATTTCCACAGAGTTGCCCCGGCAGTCATTGTGCCCGACCTGATCAAGGAATTCAATGCTGATGCCACAGCCCTTGGAATAATGGCCTCCATGTATTTCTATCTGTATGGACTGGAGCAACCTCTGGTGGGATATCTCTCGGACCTCATAGGTCCCAGGAGGGTAATGGGGATATGGTCCTTGGCAGCAGCAGTAGGATGCCTGCTTTTTGCCCTGGCTCCCACCTTGGGATGGGCCTCTGTGGGAAGAGGACTCTTGGGGCTTGGGGTTGGTGGAATCTTCATACCTGGGATGAAGGCCTTTTCTCAGTGGTTCCCCAAGAGGGAATTCTCAGGTCTGGTAGGGATATTTCTGGCCGTGGGGAATCTGGGCGCTCTTTGTGCCACAAGCCCTCTGGCCTGGATGGTCCAGAGCATAGGATGGAGGACCACGTTTCTGTGGCTAGGCGGCCTCAGCCTGGCCTTGGCTTTGCTGATCCTTGTGAAGCTAAGGGACGCACCCATTGATTCTTGCGGCCCGGTCTGTGAAAAGAAAGTACCGAGCCCTGGTCTTAGCTTGGTAAGAGAAGTAGTTTTCTCATTACGTTTCTGGCTTCTATTTGCCATTTTCTTCGGGGTTTTCGGTTCTTATGGAACTCTACAAAGTCTATGGGCCACCCCCTACTTGATGAGTAGCCTTGGGATGGAAAGGCTTGAGGCCAGCTTCCTTAGTATGCTTCTGCCTTTGGGATTGATCCTGGGGGCTCCCATATTGGGCAAATGGGTTGACAGGCTGGGCAGCACCCGCAGGGAACTACTTCTTGCCCTGGCTTGGGTGCAGACTCTTCTTTGGGTTGTTCTGGCCACGGGAGGCATTTCGCAGCTCCTTGGCGCCTCTTTTGCTCTATTCCTCTTTGGATTTACAGCAGGAGGTCTGGCCACCTCTTTTTGGGGGGTCGTCAGGCACAGTACTCCGGCCAGGATCATGGGGGTGACCACCGGGCTTTTGAACATAGCCCCTTTTCTGGGTTCCGGAATTCTGCAGGTGGCAACCGGAGCTGTTTTAGACCAAGTTGGAAAGACCGGCGGGATCTACGCTACTGCTGCCTATGAAAGAGCCTTCTTGCTTTGTCTTTCGACAGCTCTTCTCCCCAGCCTGGCCGCAGTTGTCTTCAGAAAGAGAATCTACTCAGGAGATCAATCTCCCTCTTCAGGAGAATATTCCCGGTAGAGTTCGTTCAATCTTCTTAGAGTCTCATCTATGCGGTCATTGATGGAACCAGGCTCAAAGCCCCCATCCTCCTGTAGTTTCCCTGCTGGCACACCTGTTAGGATTTCCATGGCCTGATCCACATTTTCCACTGCAAACACATGGAACTTCTTGCGCCTAACCGCATTGACTATTTCCATGGGAAGCATCAGATCCTGCAAATTGGCCGCTGGAATTATGACCCCCTGGCTACCCGAGAGCCCCTGAAGCTTGCACACCTGGTAGAAGCCCTGGATCTTCCGGGTGACATCCCCCACTGGAAGCACCTCCCCGTGCTGGCTCACCGCACCGGTTACGGCTATGCCCTGCTCCACAGGCAGGTCGGCCAGGGCCGAAAGCAGTGCGCACAATTCTGCGCAGGAAGCGCTGTCACCTTCCACGTCCTCGTAGCTCTGCTCAAAACAGAGGCTTGCCGAGAGGGACAAGGGTTTGTCCTGGGCAAAGCGCCACCTTAAGAATCCCGTGAGGATCAGGATCCCCTTGGTGTGGATGTTTCCCCCAAGTTTGGCCTCCCTCTCTATGTCCAGTACCCCGTCACGACCCAAGGAGATGCTGCCTGTAACCCTGCTGGGTCTAGCAAAAACGTGGTCTCCCAGATCATAAACCGAAAGCCCGTTGACCACTCCCACTGCCTTGCCCTGTGTGGATATTAGCAATACTCCCTGCTGAATCAGTTCCTGTATCTTTTCCTCTGGAAGGTTGGAGCGTCTGGTCTTCTCCTGGATTGCCTGTTCCACATGGTTTACGTCTATGAGGCTGGCTCCCTGTTCGCGGGCCCAAATGTGAGCCTCACGCACTATGTCCTCCACTTCGGAAAGCTGCAGGGTCAACTTCTCCTGGTGGCCGGCCAATTCCGAGCCATACTCCACCAGCCTGGCCATGCCCGTCCTATCAATGGGCAGCAGATTCCACTTTCGGCAAACCGTGGCCAAATAAGAGCAAAAAGCCCTTAGTTGCTCGGGGCCACGATCCATTTCATCATCCAGATCTGCCTTGACCTTGAAGATCTTCCTGAATTGATCGTCATACATGTAAAGCATCTGGTGTAACCCGGGGCTTCCTATGAGAATGACCCTGCACTGAAGCGGGATAGGCTCAGGAGAGAGGCCCTTGGCAGTAACAACTCCCATCTGCTCACCCGTGTCCTCTATGCGGATCTCTCCGAAGCGCAAAGCCCTCTTGAGAGCCTCCCAAGCCAGAGGCCACTGAAGCAGGTCTTCTGCTTGCAATATCAGGAAGCCCCCGTTGGCCTTATGAATTGCTCCAGGACGGATGAGCTGGATGTCAGTGGTCAGTACCCCCATTTCCGCCCTTCTCTCCACCTTCCCAAACAAATTGGGATAAGTAGGGTTGGGTTCCATGACCACAGGAGCACCCCCATCCAAGGCATGCTCCACGAACAAGTTGATCTTGTACCTGTCCCACGGAGATTCCCCCGGCGGTCCCATATCCTCCTGTCCCTCTTCCCAAGGGGCCAGTTCCTCAAGCCGGGACAGCAAATCCTCCTGCATCTCTCCAAGAAACTTTCTTACAGGCTCCACATCCCCATAGAGATCTTCCATCTTCTGAAACAAGGGGGCCACGGTCTGGCGTGCCACCTCTTCACGAAGGGTAGCCTCCTTTTCTCGGAGATTCCTGTCCATTGCCTGCATCTCCCTGGCCACCTTGTTCAATTCCCCGTGAAGAGCATCCCCTATCTTTTCAAGTCTTGCGCGCTCCTGCTCTCCCAGACCCCGAATCTCCTCATCACTGAGGGGACGACCTTCCCGTGCGGCAGATATGGACATGCCCTCACCACCCACGTGAAGCACAAACCCCTCGGCTTCCACCCTGCGCTCCAGGTCTCTGAGTAGTTCTGTGCGCGCCCTGTCAAGCTCGGCCTGAAGCTTGTCTCTCAAAAGCTGGTACCCATCTGCATGAAATGCCTTGGTCAACTCTGTTTGGATCTCTTTGACCAAGTTCTCCAGATCCTTTCTGAGTTGACGGCCCCTACCAGGAGGCAGGCAAAGCACCTTTGGACGGTCCAAGTCCTTGAAGTCGTTCACATAAACCCAGTCAGGTGGTGTAGGAAGACCCTTGGCCACCCGGCTCAGGTAAGAAGTCACCAAGAAGGTCTTTCCTGTACGGGCCGGCCCCGAGACAAAAACATTGTAATCTCTCTCTGACACACGAGTGGCCAGTTCCAGAGCCCTCAGAGCCCTTTTCTGGCCCACTATCTCACCATCTAACTGTGGGATTTGATCAGTGGTGTCCGCTGGTATTTGGGAAGCTCGACAGGTGCCCCGCAAGGCCCTCCACGGCACTCTGGGCCCATTGAAGCCATGATTCCTTGTAGGCCTTTTCCCACGAGTGAAGCCTGTTTTTTGCCATCTTTTCATCCGCATTTTCTCTCGTGAAGTTCTGGTGGAATTGTAGTAGGGAAGAGCCCCAAGGGTCAAGGAGCCCTACCCGGCAAGACACCCCAAAGAGGCTTCATCAACTCAGGAGGCTTGTGGAGATTTCTGTCTGCTTAAGGCTCTTCCAGATCTTCCTTGAAGCGCTGCACCAACGCTTTTAACCTCTCGACCTCTTCCATGCGGGCCACAAGAGTCTTTTTGCCTGCCCTGGCCACCACCAAGCCCTCCACCCCCACGAGAGCTACCTTTTCTCCGGGATCTTCGCAGAAGACCAGATTTCTTGACGAATTCTCAGAGAAAAGCTTCCCCCTGACCGCATTGCCCTTATCATCTCTGGGAAGAAGTTCCATTATGGAGGGCCATCCTCCCACGTCTTTCCACTCATATGTGCCTACCACACACCTTATTTCCGTGGCCTTTTCCATGACACCGTAGTCCACGGAGACCGTATCCAGTGAAGAAAAAGCTCTTGATAGCGCATCAGGCCACTCTGGAGTTTCCCAGTGCTCCATGGCCTTGGAAAGCTCCTGGAAATGAACGGGCAGATGACGCTTTATCTCCTCAAGGATGCTCTGCACAGACCACACGAACATCCCAGAATTCCACATGAACCTGCCCGATTGCAAATAGCTCTTGGCTGTCTCCAGGTCAGGCTTTTCCTTGAACCTGAGAATCCTATGATGGCGCACATGGCCGTCGCGTTGGAGTTCCTCACCCAACTCCAGATACCCATAACCAGTGGCTGGATGGGTGGGAGGGATCCCGAAGGTATAGAGCGCCCCGCTGGAGCGGGCAGCCCTCACAGCCGAGGCCAGGGAGTCCTGGAATTCATTTACTGGAGAGATGAGATGGTCGGCTGTGAGAACCGCCATCACAGCCTCCCCGAACAACTTCTTGCATACAAGAGCTGCCAGACAAACCGCAGCCGCCGTATCCCTTCTCAAAGGCTCTCCCAATATGTTCCTGTGGGGAAGCTCCGGAAGATCCCTGATCACAAGGGGAATCATCTCGGCCTTGGTGAGAACCAGGGTTCTGTGCAAAGGCACCATGCCCCCAAGCCTCTCTAGGCTCATGCGTAAGAGGCTTCGTTCATCCAGAATTCTCAAGAACTGCTTGGGCTTTTGCTCTGTGCTAAGGGGCCAAAAACGGGTGCCGGCCCCTCCCGCAAGAATAACCGCCACTAGATCTTGGGCATGGATCCTGGCCATACTCTGTTCTCCTTCAGTATCTATTGCTGGGCAGCCCTTGAAAGACCCCTGCCCTCTCAGGCCTTATGGGCATCTTGGCCTATTTCTTCTTGATCCTGTCTATGGCAGCGCCTGGGCCAAGCCCAAGGCAGGCCTTTTCCTTGTGAGGCAAAGCTCCACAAGACTCTCCACGGAGGCTGTACCAGCACAAATCACCGTGTCTGCTCCTCCCCAGTAAAGCTTTATGGTACCTTCTGGCTCCTCCACTGCCCCGCACGGGAAAACCACATTATGAACGTATCCTGTGAGTTCCCAAGGATCTTCTGGTTGCAAGATCCACTCGTCTGCCACCCCAAGCACTCGAGACGGATCCTCTGGATCCAGTAGTGCCACACCTGCCCTATACACAGCCCCGTCCATGGTGCGAAACACGCCGTGGTATATGGTAAGCCATCCCTTGGGGGTCTTTATGGGCGTTGGGCCCGGTCCTACCTTCATCTCGTCCCAATGGTAGGGCATGGGGCCCATGAGCCTCCTGGAGTTCCCCCAATGGACTAGATCAGGGGACCAAGAGATCCAAATGGACCAGGGGGTTATTTCGGTGTGGGGTCTATCCAGTCTGGCATAGAGACCCTGAAACTTCTCAGGGAAAAGCACCACGTTTCTGCAGTCCGCCTGGGTTATCAGGGCCACCCTTTCCACATCCTGAAAGTCTTGGGTGCGTGCCAGACCAATGCGGACTCCATGTCGGGAGTACGCACTATAGGTGATCCAATAGAGGCCTTCCAGGAAACAGATCCTGGGGTCCTCCACCCCGAATTCTTCGTAAGGGCCAAAGATGGGATCCGTGGCCGGGACGAGAAAAGGCCTTTGCCTTACCCGGAACTGGAAGCCATTTTCGCTTTCGGCTATGCCCAGTATGGAGCGCCCATTGCGAAGATGGGACCTGAAGACCATCAGGTACCTGTCTTTGTAGAGCACCACTGCCGCATTGTGCACAGTCTCCACTGGGTAAGGCACATGCTCTTTGGTGAGAATGGGATTGCCTGGATATCGCTTTACCAAGGGCTCTTCAAAGTCGGCCATAATCGTCCTCCAGACGCTCTATGTCATCCTCACCGAAATAATCTCCTGTCTGCACCTCTATGAACACAAGGGGTTCGTCCCCCTCGTTGGCCACCCGATGCCATGCCCCCCTAGGGATGTCTATGGACTCCAAGATCTTTGGTCTTGATTCCTCTCCATTGAGTGTTACTACGGCTTTGCCAGCCACGATGTACCAATGTTCTGTCCTTCTTTGGTGACGCTGAAGACTCAGTCTTTGGCCTGGATACACGGTTATCCGCTTCACTTTATGCTGTGGGTCATCCAGCAATACCTGGTAATAGCCCCAAGGCCTGTGATCTTGCCTGGAACGCAAGGAGAGAATCCTCTTATAAACAGATAGGTAATCCTCCACCATTCGCCCAGAGCTGAAGCGTTCTTCCACCCACTTGCGGCAAGCCGAACGCTCCAGCTTCCCCACCTCAGCCAGGGCATCCACGGCCTCCTCTACACAGGAGACCAGAAAGCCAGTGCGGCCGTGGTCCACCACCT